>Ga0256840_1000892_pt1 | contig 29506 bp, 30 predicted proteins | sample 355202metaG_FD_185969 | JGI IMG/M metagenome (GOLD analysis project Ga0256840, IMG submission 185969) | Hydrothermal vent microbial communities from Mid Atlantic Ridge, Atlantic Ocean - 355-202 | ecosystem: Environmental > Aquatic > Marine > Hydrothermal vents | place: Atlantic Ocean: Mid... | reverse complement strand
TATTCCTGGAATACGGTAGCGCTTATGCTCTTAATATACCTCAAAACGAATATATTACTATCTCTATCGGCGGAAAACTTAAAAAACTTCCCAAAATTATCATTCCGGCACTCGCACAACTGAAACTCCAAGACATATTCAAAAAAGACATTAAGAAAGAACTTGAGAACGAAGACCCTACAATGATAGTAAACTTAAATAAAATTTACTTAACGGGAGGGCTGGCAAAGCTAAAAAACATAGATGTCTTGGTCAAAAAAATCTTTAAAGCACCCGTTGAAATTCCACCTCCGACAGGTGAGGAACCGGATACAACTTTAACTCCTGTAGTGGGAGGGCTAAACTATATAGCTACACTTAAAAAACCTGAAGGAAAACTTTTTGAAGTTAAAGAAGATATACTATCCACAAAAGGAGAAGCCGGAATATTCGGATGGTTTAAAAGATTGATAGACCAACTTATCTAAATAACGGAGGAACAAATAGATGTTTGACATAGCTGAAGATAGCTTCTTAGGACCGGTAATAAAAGTTATCGGTGTCGGCGGTGGCGGTGGAAACGCCGTAACCAGAATGTACGAAAACGGCATAGAAGGTGTTGACTTTGTTATCATAAATACAGATGCCCAAGTTATTTCAAAAGCTTCCGTTCCAATAAAAGTACAGATTGGAGAAAAATTAACAAAAGGGCTTGGAGCCGGAGGAAAACCTGAAATCGGCGAACAGGCCGCACTTGAAGACGAACCGAAAATAAGAGAAATCCTCGAAGGTGCCGATATGGTCTTCATAACGGCAGGAATGGGAGGCGGAACAGGAACCGGAGCTGCCCCTATCGTTGCAAAAATAGCCAAAGATATGGGCATCCTTACAGTGGGTGTTGTTACGAGGCCTTTCGATTTTGAGGGAAGAAAAAGATATTTTTTTGCCGAAGACGGTATTAGAAAACTTAAAGAATTTGTTGATACCCTTATGGTTGTACCTAATCAAAAACTACTTACCGTAGCCCCTAAAGGAATGGCTATTTTAAACGCTTTCAAACTGGCAGACAACGTTTTATATCAAGCAGTCAAGGGAATAACTGAGGTTATTACAAGGCCCGGACTTATTAACCTTGACTTTGCAGACGTTAAAGCAGTAATGCACAGTGGAGGCTATGCATTGATGGGCACAGGTGAGGCAAGTGGAGAGGAAAGAGCTCTCACCGCCGCAAGAAAAGCAATTGATAATCCTTTACTTGAAAACGTTCAGGTTGAAGGTGCAAGCAGAATACTTGTTAATATTACAGGAGGACCGGATCTAACTCTTGATGAAGCTTACGCCGCTGCAGGACTGATAAAGGAAAGAGCCAAAAGAGATGATACAAACTTCTTCTTCGGGGTAACTCTCGATGACTCGCTTGAAGATTCAATCCAGGTAACCGTTATAGCTACAGGGTTCGATGAAAAAAGGGCTTTCTACTCAGGACCTTCCAGAAATGAAGTTAAAAATAATTGGGGAAAACAGAAAACAGTGGAAGAAGAAGTCTTGGATATAGATCTCGCCGGCATACTTAAACAACTTGACGACAACTAATAAATTCAATGGTTAAACTCATACCTACCTGTAATCATCTGCAGACCTCGTCCGGGGATCTGCAGATCTGCATCATCTATCCCGGAGATTCCTTTTCCGGATTCTCCAGTTTAGCAATATCAAACATCTACTCTACACTTAATAGAATCAACGGTATCACTTGCGATATAGGATTTACAAAGGAAAACAACAGCTTCTTCCTGGAAAAACCATTCTTGCAATTTGATATCGTTGCCTTTTCAATCACATACGAAGAACACATTTTTGAAATAGCCAAAGCCCTTGAAAAATGGAAAATCTCACCTTTTAAAAATAACAGAAGTGATAATGCACCTCTACTTCTTGGAGGAGGAATAGGTTTATACTACAATCCCGTCCCATTTTTTCCAATGCTTGATGTTATCTATTTGGGGGAAGCCGAAGAAAGAATGGAGAAAATATTTGAAAACTTATCAGGAATAAAGGAGAAAAAAAACCTTATCCAAACCCTATCGGGATTTGACAACATAATTGTTACTGAAAACTATAAATTCAAATACAAAGGAGAAAGAACAATAGAAATAATAGGAGAAAAAAAGCATATTTTCCGCTCCGATAAGTATCCTGAAAGATTATCATGCTCCTGTTTTATTACAGAAGAAACAGTTTTTAAAAATATAGGACTAATAGAAATAAACAGAGGATGCACAGAAAAATGCAGATTTTGCGTTGCTTCAACTATGGGACTCCCCTACAGGGAAAAAAAGATAGAAATCATTGAAAAAGAGATAGCCTCTATTTCAAAATATACGGATAAAATAGGCTTAATAGGTACCTCTGTAACAGAGTATTCGAAAATGGAAAAACTTCATTACATACTAAAGAAATATAAAGTTAAAGCTACTTTCTCCTCACTAAAAGTCTCTCAAAAACCAGAAACAACGCTAAAAATACTCAAAGAATCCGAACAAAAAACGGTAACCCTTGCTCCGGAAACAGGCAGGGAAGATAAAAGAATCGCTATGAACAAAAAAGTTAAAAATGACGAGTTTTTTCATTTCTGTGAAAAATTATTTGAAGACGGAGCAGAAAATCTTAAACTTTACTTTCTTACAGGTATTCCTGAAGAAACGGAAAAGGACCTTGAAGCAATAGCTGAAATGGTAAGAGAATTTCACTCAATTATAATGAAATTTTGGAAAATAAGAAAAAAAACAGGAAAAATAAGCGTAAGCGTCAACCCCTTAATAGCAAAACCCTTTACTCCAATGCAATGGTATGGAATGCCAAAAAAATCTCAAATAGAAAAAAATTTGAGATTTCTAAAAAAACTCCTCGGCAAAATCCCTAACACATCCTTATCCCACGAAAACACAAAAAATGCCATTTTCCAGGCAGTAATATCAAGAGGCGATGAAAGAGTAGGAGTTGCAGCTATCAAAGCTATAAATGGAAACATAAATTTTAGGAAATCGTTAAAAGAAGAAAATCTAAAAATAGATTCATTATATACCCGAGAAAGAGACAAAGATGAATTTTTTCCTTGGGAAGTTGTAAATAGCGGTATTAAACGAAAATATTTGAGAAAAGAATATGAAAACATTTATAAAAAAGAACCATCTCCAAAATGCTTTAAAAAGTGCAAACTATGCGGACTATGTTAGAATTTTCCATAGTCTCAAATGTTGCTTATTTATCAGAACTTTATAAATTCTAAATAATAACCATTATCAATCTTGGAGAGGTGAAAATGAAAAAGTACAGATGCACCGTATGCGGATACATATACGACCCTCTAAAGGGTGATTCTGCAAGCGGAATAGACCAGGGAACTTCTTTTGAAAGTCTTCCTGAAAACTGGGCATGTCCCATATGCGGAGTTGGAAAAGAACATTTTGAACCTGTTGAGGAGGAAAAATAATGTCTGTAAAACAGCTAAAGGAAAATATTTACTGGGTTGGAGCTATAGATTGGGACAGAGTGATTTTTGACGAAATAATACCCCTTCCCGAAGGAACATCCTACAACGCATATCTTATCAAAGGTAGTGAAAAAACAGCCCTAATAGATACTGTCGAACCGGAAAAAGGTGAAGAATTAATAAAAAACCTTAAAACGCTAAATGTTAAAAATATCGATTATGTAATTTCCAACCACACAGAGCAGGATCATTCGGGAATGATTCCTGAAATATTAAAACTCTATCCCGAAGCAAAAGTCGTTACAAACAAAAAATGCAAACAGATGCTTATAGACCATCTACATATAAAAGAAGAAAAATTTATTGAAATTGATGATAAAGAGACTCTTTCCCTTGGAGATAAAACACTACAATTCTTCCTCGCACCGTGGGTTCACTGGCCTGAAACGATGTTCACGTATGCAGTGGAAGATAAAGTTCTCTTCCCCTGTGACTTTTTAGGTTCCCACATAGCAACAAGTGAACTTTTTGACACATCAGATGAAAACAAGGCAAAAATATATCTTGAAGCAAAAAGGTACTATGCAACAATAATGATGCCTTTTAGAAAATTTATCGTTAAATATCTTGAACTGATTGATCAGCTCAAACCTGAAATCATAGCTCCAAGCCATGGCGTTGTTATGAAAGAACCTGAATGGATACTTAATAACTACAAAATCTGGGTTTCAGACGAAGTGAAGCCTCTGGTACTTATACCATTTGTATCAATGCATGAAAGCACCAGAATCATGGTTGAATTTTTAGCCCGCAAATTAAGTGACCTTGGAGTGGCAGTTAGACCTTACAACGTTATGACAGCCGATATCGGAAATATTGCAATGGACCTTGTTGACGCTGCGGCAGTTGTGTTTGCGACACCTGCCATTCTTGCAGGAGCCCATCCTTCAATAATTTCTCTTGCCTATCTTGCAAACGGTTTAAGGCCAAAGGTTAAGTTCGCATCTGCAATAGGTTCTTACGGATGGAGTGCAACTGCAACAGTAAAACATATACAGCAGAATTTATCATCTTTAAAAGCAGAATGGATTGAAGAAGTGATGACAAAAGGTGCACCCGGCGAGGAAGATTTCAAGAAGCTTGAAATCCTTGCAAAAACACTTGCCGAAAAAGTAAAAAACACAGCAACAATTCCTTTAAGTTAAAAATAGAGGGGAAATTTCCCCCTCTATCTACACTTGTTAAATAAAAATCTCCCGCAATAAGGACACTTTGCAATTTTACCTTTTTCAATCTCTTTTATAACTCCACGAAATTCAGCCGGAGAAAATGTCATTCCACAACCCTCGCAACTTCCCGAAGAAACATCGGAAAAAACAAGCCCTCTGTATCGATCCTTATAAGAATCGTAAAAATGAAGAATTTCATGGTCAACCTCCTCCCTCAAAGAAGAAAGCTCTTTCTCTATTTCAACAACTTTCTCTTTTCTTTTACAAATTTCATCTTTTAAAACTTTAGAATGATTTGACAGTACTGATAAATTAGCTTCAATCTCTTCAATCTCTTTTCCAACTTTTTTTCTATCTTCCTCAAAAGCCGGTTTAAGCTTTTCTATCTCTTCATTAGCTCTGATTATGTCATCCTCGGTTTTTGCAATCTGCCTTAAAAGCTCCTTAAACTCCTTTCTACTGCCAACTCCATCTCTCTTTGAAGAAAACTCTTTCAATCTTTCCTTTTTGTACTCTATAAAATTTTCTAAATCCCTTACCCGATTCTCTTTCTCTTTTAAGGAAAGTTTTAAAAAACTTAACTTCTCCTCAAATTCTTCTATCTGTTCTTTTAACTCCTTTCTTCTTTCTTTTAAATCGTTCAACTTTACATTTTCTCTAATAAGCTCTATTTCAAGATTTTGAAGAAGTACAATTTGATTATCCATTTTACAAATACTCATTAAACAACCTCAAAAGGGGATTTTTCCGACTCTGCAAAAAGAAAAGTTATTTCAGGAAATTTCTGTTTCAAGAGCTGCTCTAACTTAACGGCAAAAAGCTTTTCTGTACCAAAATGCCCCATATCAAACACTGTTAAATCAAGCTCAATAGCAAGCTCCGCATCATGATATTTCAAATCTCCGGTAATATAAAGTTCACTTTTTTTTGCAGCCAAAGAAACGAGAGAACCTCCACTTCCAGAACAAATAGAAACCCTACCTACTTTCTTTTCCGGCTTAAAGTTAACGACTCTTACCACATCTTTAGGAAGTGTTGAGTTAAGTTTTCTCAAAAGCTCTATTTGAGTTAACGGAGAAACCGCTCCGCAAATCCCGTAAGGAACACCCGAATCGACCAAACAGGAAATCGATTTTAAACCTATAAGTTCTCCTATAATAGCCGTAGGTCCATAGAGAGATACATCAAGGTTGGTGTGAAGAGAATAAACAGAAATATCATTTTTCATAAGAAGATAAAAAAACTTATCCGGAAATACCGAAATATCTATCCTTCTAATAGGAGCAATAGTAATCGGATGGTGAGTAATTACCATATCAACTTCTTTTTCTATAGCTTCCTTCACCACTTTACTACTTAAAGAAAGAGCAAAAAGAACGCTACTAACTTTCCTATCATCAATAGCAATCTGAACACCACTGTTATCCCATGAATCCTGTTCAGTTTCCGAAATTTCACTCCTTAAAAACTCTACAATATCCCTGCATTTAACCATCAACACCTCTACTTCATCCGTTTTTCAAGCTCGGCAGCAATATCATCCAATGTTACTCTCTCATTTACCAGAGCAACAAAAAGATGATAAATAAGATCGGAAGTCTCATACACTATCTCTTCCTTTTTATGGGTTTTAAAAGCGAGAATAGTTTCAACAGCCTCCTCTCCAACTTTCTGAAGAATTTTATCTTCTCCTTTTTTAAAAAGAGAAGAAGTATAAGAACCTTCCGGTAGTTTTATCTTCCTTCCCTCAATAGTTTCATAAAGCTTTCTTACCACATCACAAAAATCCATCACTCCTCCACCGCAACTGTTCTAAAAAAGCAACTCCATTTTCCCGTGTGACAGGCAACACCTTCTTGCTCAACAACATAAAGAATCGTATCTCCATCACAATCAAGAAGAATTTTCTTTACTTTTTGAAGATTTCCGGAAGTTTCTCCTTTCTTCCAGAGCTTCCTTCTACTCCTTGAATAATAATGAGCATATCCTGATTTAATAGTTTTTTCAATCGCATCTGCGTCCGCATAAGCAACCATAAGAACATCTTTTGTTCTCTCATCCTGAACAACAACAGGAACAAGACTACCATTCTTTAAAAAATCTATCTCCGAAAGCAACTTCTTGTTTACTTTAATTTTAAACCTCCATTGATAAAGTTGTAATTAATTCTAACACCATAACAGACAAATAAGGAATAATTTTTTGTATTATAATGTTCATTTTACTTATTCCATTTCTCCTCCGGAGGTGATTTAAGTGTTAGTGGTTCAGAAATTTGGTGGAACATCAATGGGAAGTATAGAAAGGATAAAACATGTTGCTAAAAGAGTTATTGAGGAAAGAGAAAGAGGAAACAACGTTGTAGTAGTCGTATCGGCTATGTCGGGCGAAACGGATAAGCTTATAAAGCTTGTTAAAGAAATAACCTTGGAGCCAAGCGAAAGAGATATGGATTTTGTTGTAACTACGGGAGAACAAGTATCTGCCGGATTACTTTCTATCACACTGAATGCTTTCGGATACAACAGCGTATCATTAACAGGCTGGCAAGCGGGAATCAAAACCGACAACTCTTTCACGAAAGCACGAATACTTGAAATAGATACAAAAAGAATAAAAAACCACCTTGAAAACGGAAAAATCGTAGTTATAACAGGTTTTCAAGGTATAACAAAAAACAGAGACATCACAACTTTAGGGAGAGGAGGCTCGGATACATCTGCCGTAGCTATTGCCGCAGCCCTCAAAGCTAATAGATGCGATATATACACTGATGTGGACGGCGTTTATACTGCCGACCCGAGAATTGTTGAAAATGCGAAAAAAATAGATGTTATCTCTTACGAAGAAATGCTTGAACTTGCATCTCTGGGAGCAAAAGTTCTTCAAATCCGCTCAGTTGAATTTGCAATGAAATACAAAGTTCCGTTGAGAGTTCGATGCACCTTTACAACAGACGAAGGAACTCTGATAAAGGAGGAAGACAAAGAGATGGAAAAAGTGGTTGTCAGAGGAATAGCACACAATAAAAACGAAGCAAGGATAACTGTCGAAAGAGTTCCCGACAAACCCGGAATAGCCGCAAAACTTTTTGAAGCTTTAGCAAAAGCAAACATTCCAGTTGACATGATAGTCCAAAACGTTTCTGTTGACGGATACACAGATATTTCCTTTACAGTAGATAAAAGTGACATAACAAAAGCTCAAAAAATAACAGAAAAAATGGCTGAAGAGATAGAAGCAAGAGGTGTAATCACAGACGATAAAATTGCTAAAGTTTCCATTGTAGGACTAGGAATGAGAAACCATGCCGGTGTAGCCGGAAAAGTTTTTAATACTTTAGCAAAATACGGAATAAATATACTTATGATTTCAACCTCTGAAATAAAAATCTCCTGTATAATAGATGAGAAATTTGCAGAACTGGCAGTAAGAGTCCTCCATGAAGCATTTAACCTTGAAAAATAACAAAAAGGAAAACAACAATAGCTGCCATAAATGGCAGCTATTTCAATATTAAATCGTATTGAAATGAGGTAAAAATGATTTACATATACGACACAACCCTTAGAGACGGAGCACAAGCAAAAGGGGTTTCTTTCTCCCTTGAAGACAAACTCAAAATCACCTCTGCACTGGATGACCTTGGCATTCACTATATAGAAGGTGGATGGCCCGGTTCAAACCCAAAGGATATGGCCTATTTTGAAGAGGTTAAAACCATTCAATTAAAAACAGCAAAAATAGTTGCTTTTTCATCAACGAAAAGAGCAAAAATTAAAATAGAAGATGACCATAACATAAAAACTCTAATAGAAGCCGAGACACCGGCAATAACCATTTTCGGCAAAAGCTGGGACCTCCATGTAAAAGAAGCTCTGAAAATTCCACTTGAAGAAAATCTCGAACTCATATATAAAACCGTCGCATATTTAAAAAGATACACCGATGAAGTCTTTTTCGACGCAGAACATTTTTTTGACGGATTCAAAGAAAATTTTGAATACTCCCTTAAAGCACTAAAAGCAGCCGAAGAAGCCGGTGCCGACTGTATAGTCCTTGCAGACACAAACGGAGGAACTCTATGGTATGAAATTGAACAGATAATAGAAAAAGTAAAAGAAGAGATATCTACACCTCTTGGAATTCATGCCCACAACGACTCTGATATGGCTGTAGTAAACTCTCTTATAGCTATCAAAAAAGGAGCAATTCAGGTCCAAGGTACAATAAACGGACTTGGGGAAAGAACCGGAAACGCAAACCTTTGCTCCATAATTCCAAACCTTGTCCTAAAAATGAAATTTGAAAGTATACATAAAGAAAACCTACGGAAACTTTACTCCGTTTCAAGACTTGTTTCCGAACTTACCAATAGACCTCATCCGGAAAACCTTCCCTACGTGGGAGAAAACGCCTTTGCACATAAAGCGGGTATTCATGTCTCTGCAGTAGAAAAAAACCCAAGAACTTATGAACACATAAAACCGGAACTAATTGGAAACGAAAGGATTATTACCGTTTCAGAACTATCGGGAAAAAGCAACATCATAAACAAAGCGAATGAACTCGGAATAAAACTTGAAAAAGAATCTCCCAAAGTGAAAAACGTCCTTAAAAAGATAAAGGAACTTGAAGCACAAGGGTACCAGTTTGAAGGAGCGGAAGCATCATTCGAACTTCTTTTAAAAGAAGCATTGGGATTAACAAGAAAATATTTTGAGCTTAAAGGATTCAGAGTCCTAACCGAAAAGCGCTCCGAAAACGACGAAGCCTATGCAGAAGCAACAATAAAAGTGGAAATACCTGAAGAAATAGCCAAAGAAAAAAAATTGCCGGAAAGAGTTGAACACACCGCAGCAGACGGAAGAGGACCTGTAGAAGCCCTTGATAAAGCTTTAAAAAAAGCACTTGAGAAATTTTACCCCAATCTAAAAGAGATAAAACTTACAGATTACAAAGTTAGAATACTAAACGAAGCTGCCGGAACAGAAGCATCACCAAGAGTTTTAATTGAATCGACAGATGGAAAAAATAAATGGGGAACTGTTGGTGTTTCTCCTAATATTATAGAGGCATCCTGGTTGGCTCTCATTGATGCGATAAAGTATAAATTGATGAAGGACGAAGAAAAAAAATAATAGGGGGCATTGCCCCCTATACTATTCAAGCTCAAAACCCCTCTCACCATGAACGGCTTTATCAAGACCGTCAAACTCCTTTTCTTCATCAACACGAAGCCCAACAACAGCCTTCACAACCATTGCAAGAACAAAAGAAACTACACCTGAGTAGGCGATAACAGCAACTACAGAAATAAGCTGAACTATAAATTGTTCTCCACTGCCAAAGAAAAGACCGGCTTTTCCGCCGATAGACGGATCAGCAAAAAGCCCTGTGGCAAGAGCTCCCCATATACCACAAAGACCGTGAACACCAAAAGCATCAAGAGAATCATCATACCCAAGCTTTGTTTTCAGAACTGCAACTCCAAAATAGCCAACAATTGCTGAAGTAACACCTATAACCAACGCCCCTAAAATATTCACAAAACCAGCAGCAGGAGTAATTCCTACAAGTCCCGCCACAACACCGGAAACAATACCAAGAACTGTCGGATGACCATCCCTAATCCACTCAACAATCATCCATGTAAGAGCACCCATGGCAGCAGCGGTATTTGTTGTTATAAGAGCAAGTGCTGCAGATTGATTTGCAGCAAGAGCAGAACCTCCGTTAAACCCGAACCATCCAAACCATAAAAGACCAACACCAAGAGCTGTTAAAACGATACTTGAAGGGAAAAACGGCTTTTTACCATATCCTTTTCTTTTACCAACAAGATAAGCAAGAACAAGACCTGTAATACCTGCATTTATATGAATTACAGCTCCGCCGGCAAAATCAAGGGCATCCATCTTTAAAAGCCATCCGCCATCACCCCATACCCAGTGGGCAATAGGTGCATAAACGAAAATTATCCATAGATCAGAAAAAATTATCCACGCTGAAAACTTCATCCTTTCAATTACGGAACCGCTAACGATAGCAATAGCTATTCCTGCAAAAGCCATCTGAAAAGAAACAAAAAGTAAAGCAGGGATTGTCCCTGAAACATCATTTACACCGATTCCGGAAAGAAACAGATAGTTCAAACCACCGATAAACCCGCCAATATCTTCCCCAAAAGCAAGAGAATAACCTATAACTACCCAAACTATACTTGCAACAGCATAGGAAACATAACTCATACCAATTGTGTTAAGAATGTTCCTTGCCCTTGACATACCTGCATAAAACATTGCAAGTCCAGCAGGCGTCATCATAACTACAAGAGCCGTAGAAATCAAAAGCCATGCAGTATCTCCACTATCAACCTTTCCGGCCGCAAAAGCTGGAGAAAAGATAGCAAGTGCCAGCAACAAACCTTTTAGAGCGGCTTTTCCTGTCCTCATACGAAACCTCCTTATATAAAAGTTTTAAAAAGTGGTGAATTTTGTTAAAATTCACTTTACACCCTTAAAACGCAAAGGGTTCTGGCACCGCCGCCACGGTACCAGAACCAAAGGACAGGAAAAGCCAGCAGGTAAGCTTACCTGCTGGCACTTTTATGCAACTTCACCTCTTTTAGCTTTCTCATAAGCTGCAAGAGAAACTGGGTCTTCATCGTGATAAGCTTTTAAATGGTGCTCGGTAATATCAAGTCCTTCCTGCTCCCATTCAACGGGAACTCTAAGTCCTCCTCCAAGAACACCTGCAATTTTAGCAGCTATATAGCCACCAACCACACCGTAAATAAGACATAAAACCGTAGCCACAACTTGGCTAACCAGGTTAATATCACCAAGTCCACCTAAAGCTTTTGTTCCAAATACACCTGCAAGTATAGCACCGACAGCACCACCACCAAAGTGAACAGGGAATATACCACAAGCATCATCAATTCCAAGCTTTTCAAGAAGAGCAAACACTATAGGCACTTGAGCTCCTGCAACAAGACCTATAGCAATAGCACCAAAAGGACTTACAATATCTGTCCCCGCACAGATAGCAACAAGACCCGCAAGAAAACCGTTAGCTGTGGCAAGGGGGTCAAATTTGGAAACTACCATAGCAGATATAGCACCTGCACACATAGCCATTGTAGTTGTAACAGCAACAAGACCTGAAATATCTTTAAGATATATAGAGCTACCTACGTTAAATCCGTACCATCCGAAAGCAAGACAGAAAGCACCGAATATAGCCATTGGAACGTTGTGCCCTGGTATTGGAACAGGAATCCTTTTTCCATCTTTGATTTTAAATCTTCCGATACGTGGACCGAGAGCTATTATAGCACCAAGGCCAAGAGCTCCACCAAGAGCATGAACATTCAAACTACCGGCATAATCACGATAAGGAAGGATACTCGCTCCCCATGGTCCGAGATGAACCCATAAAGGATAAAGAAGACCTGTAACAATAATAGAAAGGACAACATAAGCTGTAAAGTTTATTCTCTCTGCCACACCGCCGGAAATAATTGTAGCAGCTGTAGCACAGAACACAAGGCCAAAGAACCATTCTGCAAGGCCAAGACCGCTATTAGCTATACCGGCCTGTGCACTGAAAATATCTTTTATCCAACTTCCCCATTGACCAAAATCGCTTCCATAAGTAACAATACAGTAACCTATAAACAGCCACAAAATACCACCAACCATAAAATCAAGAATGTTCTTCATCATAACATTGTTGGCATTTTTTGCCCTTGCTTGACCACCTTCAAGCATTGCAAAACCCCACTGCATAATAAACACGAGGGCTCCCATCACCACAAGGTAGAACACATCAAGAGAATTTGAAAGATTCTTCATAGCTTCTACCAGCCCAGTCAAGGCATTTACATTTTGAAACAGTTCGGCTGTCGCCATTTTCTTACCTCCTAACAAAAATTTTTTATTTATTGCAGAACAGTTTCCCCTCTCTCTCCGGTTCTAACTCTAATCGCATCATCTACAGGAACAACAAACACTTTTCCATCTCCGATTCTTCCTGTCCTTGCATACTCAACAATAACTTCAACAACCTTCTCATAAATGGAATCGGGAACAACTAATGTTACTTTGAGCTTCGGAATAAAATCGATAACATACTCGGCACCTCTATAAAGTTCGGCATGCCCTTTCTGCTTACCAAATCCTCTAACCTCTTCAACGGTCATACCTTTCACACCAATAGCCATAAGAGCGTCTTTTACAGCCTCAATCTTGAAAGGCTTGATAATCACTTCTATTTTCTTCATAAACGCCTCCTTCTTAAAAGCTCAGTTAGAAATAGAGCAAAAAAAATGCCAAAGTCTAAATAACGAAATACCAAGGATTAAAGACATTATTTTTCAAATAAAATGCAACAAGATTGAACACTTTCAATCTTCGATGCATAATTTATGTGCATCGAAATATCCACAAATTACGGGGAAGAACAGTTTCAAAAGACTATCATCCGTCCCAAAACTTTAAAAAAGAAAAAAATCACATTGCACCGGAAAACATCTTATAATCGACGAATTTCATCGGGATAAAAAATATCAATCGTTTTTAGTTTTATTTTGATTTTTCCGATACGGTTTTAGAACACAGCAGCCGGCTACCAGAGATTCTAAAAACCTTCTTGAAAGACTTCCGATTAAAACTTTATCAGGAATTATAAATAAATTAAAAAGGCGGAGTAAATACTCCGCCTTTTTAATTTACGCTTTGTTATCTCTATTTTTCAAGAACATGTTTATCAGGAACTATGGCTATAAACTCTCCTTCAAAAACAACATCCTCACCTTTTTTAACTTTTACAACAATCTTATACTTTTTTCCTTTCACCTCAACAACCTTTGCAACTGCTCTTAACTCATCTCCCACAACGACGGGTTTTAAAAATTTAACCGTAGCCGCTCCAAGAACCACGTTCGGATGATTTACAGCAAGCATTGCAGCATAATCCGCAAGTCCGAAAACAAATCCCCCGTGAATAAGTTCTTTTTCATCGGCAACCATCTGGTCCGTAAGTCCCAAAACAACCTCTGCAAAATTTTCAGCAAGAGAAACTGGCTCTCCACACAGTTTGCGATTTATCTTCCTGTGAGTATTGATGTTAAGCATTTTTTCCTCCAAGTTTATCTCCGGTTTTTACTCTATAGCCTCTTACAAAATCGGAACCGCTCATTTTCTTCTTACCTTCCGGCTTTACTTCCAAAACTTTTAAAAAACCTTTAGCCGTTGATACCGTGAAGTTATCGGAAATATCAACAATCTCTCCGGGAAAACCTCCTTCACCTTCAAAAGAAATTCCCTTGAGAATTTTAAGCAATTTTCCGTTAAAATATGTAAAAACCGAAGGCCATGGAGTAAAAGCCCTTATCTTATTAAATATCCTATCTGACGAATCGGACCAATTTATAAAACCATCTATTTTCTTTATCTGAGTGCAGTAAGTTGCCTCATCATCATTCTGGGGAATCGGTTTCAAATCTCCCGATAGTATCCCCTTAATGGCTTTAACGATTAACTTCCCACCCATATCGGCAAGTTTATCATGCAAAGTCTGAGCATTATCATCTAAGTATATAGGAGTGCTATCCCAAAGGTACATCTCCCCGGAATCCAGCTTCTCTCTTACCCTCATTATAGTAACACCTGTTTCCTTTTCCCCGTTTAAAAGCACAGACTGAATAGGAGAAGCACCTCTGTATTTGGGTAGAAGCGACGCATGAACATTAAGAGGAGCTACTAAAGGAATTTCAAGTATCTCTTCCGGCAAAATCTTTCCGTAAGCAGCAACCACTATAAAATCGGGAGATATCTTCCTAATCAACTGAAAAAGCTCTTCGTTCCCCTTTATATTTTTCGGCTGAATAACCGGAATTCCGTTCATTTCGGCAAAAACCTTTACAGACGGAGGAGTCAATCTTTTACCTCTTCCCGCAGGTTTGTCAGGTTGAGTAATAACAAGAGGTACTTCTACAAAAGAAGCTTTTAAAAGTGCATCAAGAGAAGGAACCGCAAAATCCGGAGTACCCATAAAAACAACTTTTACACTTCTATCCATACCAACACTCCGTCAAATTATTAATCGATAACCATAATCTCTAAGCCATCGCCTCCTGATAATGTAATCGGGAAGCACCTTTTCAACAACTCTCCAGAACTCTTTTGAGTGATTTTTAACCAGTGTATGCGCAAGCTCATGTACAACAACATATTCCACCACAGACAAAGGTGCCATCCCAAGCCTAAAAGAAAAAGAGAGAGAATTTTTAAAAGAGCAAGAACCCCAACGCTTTTCAGCCCTCGTAATCTTAAATCCGTTAACTTTAAAATTGTAAATTTCGGAATAAAAAGATATCTTATCGGAAATAACTTTTCTAAGCTCTGTTTTATAAAAATCAACAAAAAGCTCCCTGCCGATAGAGAGAAATTCACTACCTAAGAACAGTTTCCCGTTTTCCAATACAATACGCTTACCGACACTATCTGAAATTACAAGGGGATACTCTTCCCCAAAAAAGAAAAAAAGTTCCCCACCCACAAAACTTTTTCTAAAATTCCGCTGTTCTAAAACTCTTTTAACAGTTTTATCTATCCATTTTCGGTGAGATTCCAGAATTTTCTCAACATCGTCTCTACTAAAAAAACAGGGAACTTTAAGAACAACAGCACCTGAATCCGTAACTCTGATAGAAACGGTTTTTCTTTTCTCTCTTAAAACCTCTTCAATTTTGAATCTCAAAACAGGCTACCCTTCTTCCATGTTTAAATTTCGATTCCGGTTTCTCCGCAAAACACCTGTCTTTTGCCAGATGGCACCTTGGAGCAAACGAACAACCATCAACATCATAATCATCAATCGGTATTTCCGGAATTGAAAGATCTTTCACATTAAATTTTGGAACACACGAAATCAGAAGCTTTGTGTACGGATGAACAGGAGAATATAAAATCTGATCTTTTCTACCCATCTCCATAATACGTCCTTTATACATAACAGCTACCTTATCGGCAACCTCATTGACAACTCCCATATCATGAGTAATCAAAAGAGTAGCGGAACTAAACTCTTCCTTCGCTCTTCTTATCAATCCAAGCACCTTTTTCTGAGCAAGGACATCAAGGGCAGTTGTAGGTTCATCAAGTATTAAAAGAGAAGGATTCATAACAAGGGCAAGGGCAAACATTACCCTCTGTCTCTGCCCGCCGGAAAGCTCAAAAGGATAAGCATCAACTCTCTCAAAAGGAAGGTCTATAAAATCAAAAAGAAACTTTATCCTTTCAAGTAATTTTTCCCTCTTTTCTTTAACTTTGTGGGCAACAAATATCTCAAAAAAGTGCTCCTTTATCTTTACAAGAGGATTTAAAGCATTAAGGGGATCCTGAAACACCATACCTATATCCTTACCCCTTACCCCTCTGGTATCTTTCTCTTTCAGGGAAAAAATTTCTTTATCGCCAAGCATAAAAGAGCCTTTGATTTCCGTACCCTTGGGCAAAAGCTTAATAAGAGCATGCGCTGTTGTTGACTTACCACATCCGCTCTCTCCTACAAGAGCAAACACCTCTTTTTTCCCTATCTCAAAACCTATATCACTAACAGCATTGAAACCATTAGGATATATAATATCTAACCCATCAACTTTAATCATAACTTTTCCTCTGAAAGGTAATCTCCAATCAATGCAAATCCGAGAACAGCAAGGAAAATTGCTATACCCGGAAACAGGAAACACCACCAATAATCTTGAAGAATATAGTGTTGACCCGTCGAAAGATCAGCCCCCCAATCAGGAGTCGGCGGAGGAACACCAAGCCCAAGATAGGAAAGTCCCGCTTCAGTTAGAATTGCATCTCCTATCGAAAGAGCAAGAATCCCGGCAAGAGTAGGAACAACAGGCAAAAACACATAGATAAAAACTGTTTTCCATAACGGCACTTTAAAAACCTTTGTAGCTTCAACAAACGGCTCATTTTTTATAGATAAAACCTGATTCCTAACAAGCCTGAAATAGGTAGGAACAAAAGCTATCGCAATAGCAAAAGCAACATTTCTTATCCCCTGCCCTAAAAACGCTGTAAATGTTATTGCAAGAAGTAATCCCGGAAAAGCATACATCGCATCCATAAGAAGAACAATAAATTTATCGATTTTCCCGCCAAAAAATCCTGCAATAAGTCCCAGAAAGGTACCTAAAGCTACACCGATAAAAACAGCAAGCAAGGAAACAAGAAGAGATATCCTTGCTCCGTAAAGGACTCTTGAAAAAATATCCCTCCCCAGTGCATCTGTCCCAAAAATATGAGATAGAGAAGGTGAAGAAAAGGTCGCATTTGAAATTGCAATAGGGTCGTATGGAGTCAACAACGGACCGAAAACGGCAATAAAAAACAACATCGCGACAATAAATATACCAATATAAAGTTGAATTTTTTTTAGATTCATACCCTCAACCTACCTACTCATACTTAATTTTCGGATTTATTAAAGCACATATAATATCTATACCTATAGATATAAAAACCACTATAACAGCATAAAACAGTATAGCCCCCTGAATCGCAGGAAAGTCCCTATAACCTATCCTATCAATAAGATAAGAACCAAGCCCCGGCCAAGAGAAAACATTCTCCGTTAAAATTGCACCACCTAAAAGACTTGCAAACTGAAGACCTATAAGGGTAAAAATAGGTATAAAAGCATTTTTAAAAGCATGATAATAGACAACTTTTCTCTCTTTTAAACCCCTTGCCCTTGCAGCTTTAACATACTCTTTTTTAAGCTGCAAAATCATATTACCTCTTGTAATCCTATAGATAACAGAGAAAAGAACAAGAGCAAGAGAAAAAGCAGGCAAAACTATATGTTTTAAAGCATCAACAAATCCTTCAAAATTCCTCGTCAAAAGAGTATCCAAAAGATAAAGCCCCGAAATAACTTTATCCGGTTCATTCAGCGGATCTATTCTTCCTGAAATCGGGAACCATCCCAGTTTAACTCCAAAAATGTACTGCATTACAATTCCTACAAAAAAGATAGGTATAGCATAAAATGAGAGAGCTACAAGTTTTGCAATAAAATCAAACAACGTTCCCTCTCTTTTCGCACTTTCAATACCAAGAATAATACCCCCTCCTGCAGCCAAAATAACACTGACAAGAGCAAGTTCAAGGGTCGCAGGAAATCTTTCAAGAAGTTCACTTTTTACACTTTCACCCGTAACTATAGAATTTCCTAAATTACCATGAAAAATATCGGAAAAGAATCGGAAATACTGCTTATAAATCGGTAAATTCAAACCAAGCTGCTCTTTTAACTGCCGAACCACTTCAGGGGGTGCTTTTCCCCCTGTAAGTGCCTGAACAGGATCACCCGGAAGTACCCTTAAAAGGAAAAACACCAAAGTAACCATAATAAATACCATAACTACCGAAGATAAAAGCCTATAACCTATATATTTTAAAAGTCCCTTCACTTTAATTTTCTCCCTTCAAAAATCAGCCTCATCCCTTAAAAGAGGGATGAGGCTGAAATGAAAATTTAATAATTATTTGTGAAGAAGATAGTATCTTGGATATACAGGGTCATTTGTTACACCTTTTACCTTTTTATCTGCAACTATAGCTGACTCTGTCTGGTGCAGTGGAATGTAAGGTGCATCTTTCCAGAGATATTCCTGGATTTTAGCGTAAAGTTCCTCTCTTTTCTTTTTATCACTTTCAGAACGCGCCTTTTCTATCAGTTTATCCAGTTCAGGATTTTTATAGAAAGAACCGAGAGAAGCATCAGCTTTTGAATGAAGGAATGGATAGACATAGTTATCCGGGTCTATATAATCTGGAGCCCAACCAAGACGGAACATACCAAGAACACCTTTTGTCATGTAATCAAGATAGGTCGGCCATTCCGTAGTTTTTACAGTTACCTTTATAACACCTGTCTTCTCAAGCTGAGATTTTATTATCTGAGCCTCTTTCTCAACATCTGTTCCATAATGTCCCGCAGGATACCAGTAGTTAATTTTTAAAGGATGCTCTTTAGTAAAACCGGCTTCAGCAAGAAGTTTAACCGCTTTTTGAACATCAGGCTTTTTATTAAAGACAGGCTTATAACCCCACATATTTTTAGGAATCATGGAATAAAGGTCTTCCCTTAGAATATCGTTATAAGCAAATTTTTTAATCTCACCTCTATTGACAAGGTAAGCTATAGCCTTTCTAATTTTAGGATTATTGAAAGGCTTCTTTTTCACATTGAAAACAATATAGGATATAACAAAGCTTGGAGAAACATACACCCTAAACTTTTCCTTCAACTTGGGATTAGTCATAAAGTCCCTAATATCAAGTGTTGTTAAAGAGCTTGACATATCAATATCACCCTTTTCAAGAGCAAGACGTATAGTTTGTGCATTTTGATATTGTCTTATAAGAACCTTTTTAGTTTCCACATTTTTATAGTCAAAATATTTCGGATTTTTTGTAAGATAAACATACCTGTCCCTTTTAATCTTTTTAATCATTAAAGGTCCGGAAGCAGGATATTTATCCCCCTTAAAGAAAGAATTTTCAGGAAAAACCGAAGGAACCGGATAAGCAACAGTAAAAGCGACAACAGAAAGGAATGGAGCAAAAGGATACTTCAATTTAACTTCAAATACATACTTATCTTTGGCCTTGTAACTTTCAACAACGCCCGTAAGTAAAAATGCAGGGTCCCCTTTTAACTTAAACACCCTATCCCACGCCTTTTTAACCGTATCTGCCGTTATCTCATCACCATTGGTAAAAATCATACCTTTTTTAAGATGAAAAACATAAGTCTTTCCATCTTTTGAAATATCCACGGAACTTGCCAGAGCGGGTTCCGGCACCGTCGAACCGGGTTTATAGCCATAAAGTCCCACCAAAGTATTTTGCATCAAATTACAACTCATAACATCGTAAGCTTTAGCCGGGTCAAGAACCTTCCATTTATCAAGAGTTCCTATCGTAACCGTATCCTTTTTTGTACCGGCTACTGCCGACGAAAGTAAAAACATCGGTAGAGCCAATGCAAATAATCTTTTTTTTACCATCTTTTACCTCCCTTTGGTTTTTGAATTAACATTCACGCTATTTTACATCATTTATCAGAATAGTTAACATTAGTGAAGGAAAAAATTGATAAGTTTATTTGGTTGTACACATCCTAAGACTTTCATTAAATAGATAAGAATAATAGAAACAGTTTTTAACCACTTTTTTTACATAGTTTCTAGTTTCATCAAGCGGAAGAAAAGTATCAACAAAAAGTACCGTTTCCACTGCAGTTTTTGGTTTTCCGTATATTTTCAATAATCTTTTTATTCTTCCCGGACCTGCATTATATGCCGCAGCAGCCAGAGGAAAGGAATCAAATCTTTTTATCAATTTTTTGATATAGAATTCTCCATAAGTAACATTTACCTTCTCATCATAAAGATTTGCAACAACAAAATCATCTTTAAAGATAGAGGAGATATGTTTCCCGGTTAAAGGCATTATCTGCATATAGCCTATAGCACCACTCCTTGAAAAAGCCCCGGGATCAAAAAGACTCTCTTGCTTGGCAACTGACAGAGCCACAACATCTCTATTAAAAATTCCCGGAGAAGGATAAAGAATCCTATTGATAACCGCATATTTTCGGGCTTTCCCAGCTACCAAAGCTGCAAATCTTATAGCCTCCCTATATTTACCACACAGATAGAACCCAACGGCAAGATCAAACTTATCAAACCTCTTAATATCAATAAAATCAAGCAGGTATTTTTTCCTATTCTTTACGATATACCTCAATCCCTCATCTTTTATCATCGAAATATTAGGCTCTTCAAATAGAACCGGCTTCCCGTAACCGAGATAAAATCTATAAAAAGGCGAGATTCTCGTAACATCTTTTGAGGTAATTTTTCTCCCGAGATACTTTTTTAAAGCTAAAATCAACCCTCTGCTATCGGGTGTTCCCATCTTTTCAAGAACAACAATACCCTTATCAAACTTCCCCAAATTAACATAATATTTGACAAGATATTCGTTATAAATGTCCAAATCAAAGCCCTTCACAACATTAAGGGTCTTCTTATACAAAGGAATATTCGAAACTAAAAACCAATTCAGTACTATCCTGGAAGCCAAAACTTTAAAACTTCTCCTTCCGTCGGTATTTAAAAACTGTTCCAAAAGTTGCACTTTCTTAAAAGAATCTTTCTCCATTAAGGTAAGAAAAAACAACCTCTCGGGAATATCTGAGCGTTTAAAATAAAAACGGGCCGCTTTTCTGTTGCGTCTTTTATATTCAAGAACACCTTTAAGATAAGTATAATATCGGTTATTCATAGGTAAAAGATTTATATAGAAAGAAGCTATCTCGAAATTTCTTCTACTTAAAGCGTAACCTATCTTTTTTCTCAAAACAACACGGTTGCCAAACAAAAATTTAGTATCACCGGCATTTTGAACAACTATCTCTTCATCATATCTGTTGGAACGACGAAAAATATCAAAATATATCCTCTTGGCTTCCTCAACTTTTCCGACCTTTTTCAAAGCTTTAGCATATTTCAACAGAAAAAAATCATTAACCTTAGTATCTTTAAAGTTTAATCGGGAAAGCTCATAATAGTTTTTATTATCATCCAAAATAGATATTAAAATTTCAAAAACTGTTTTTTTAAAAGGGGAGTGCGGATAAGTTTCAAGAAATTTTTGACATAAGAATTCCTCTCTTTTTCCTTTTAAAAATTCAAAAGCTTTTACTTCACTAATGGAAACAGCATAAGAGGGAGTTGAGGAAAACAGAAACAGAAGTATAATTACGATGACCTTTCTCATAAGCCTATTATAACATTACGGAGAGTATAAAATGTTAAAGTTTGAAATAATTGAGACCGATAACAAAGCAAGAACCGGGATTTTGACAGGAACTCACGGAACCAGCAAAACTCCATGCTTTATGCCTGTAGCCACGGCAGGAGCTGTAAAAGGCGTAAAATGGGAAGAGATTGAAAAATCTGGTTATTCTCTCGTTCTATCGAACATATATCATTTATACTTGCGACCCGGAATCGAACTTATTGAGAAAACGGGAGGTATTCACAAGTTCACAAACTGGAACGGACTTATTCTCACAGATAGCGGAGGATTTCAGGTATTTAGCCTCGGAGACCTGATGAAACTAACAGAAGAAGGTGTTTATTTTCGCTCACATATAGACGGATCAAAACACTTCTTTTCTCCTGAACTTGTTGTTAAATTTGAGGAAAAAATAGGCGTTGACATAGGAATGGTACTTGACGAATGCACACCCTATCCAGCTACAAGAGATTATGCCCTTCACTCTCTTGAAAGAACCTACCGGTGGGCAAAAAGAAGTATAGAAGCAAGAACTTCCAATAAAACCGCAATATTTGGTATCGTCCAGGGAGGGGTGTTTGAAGATTTAAGAGTTTTAAGTGCAAGATTAACTTCGGGACTTCCCTTTGACGGAATCGCTATCGGAGGTCTCAGTGTCGGAGAACCAAAAGAAGATATGTACAACATAACATCACTTGTAACCCCACTGCTTCCGTTTGAAAAGCCTCGATATCTTATGGGAGTTGGAAAACCGGAAGACATTGTAGTGGCAGTTGAGTATGGAGTTGATATGTTTGACTGTGTAATGCCCACACGAAACGCGAGAAACGGAACGCTTTTTACACGAAACGGAAAATTAAACATAAAAAGTGCCAGATATAAAACGGATGAAAGACCCATAGATGAAGAGTGTGATTGTTACACATGCAAAAACTTTTCAAGAAGCTATCTAAGACACCTTTTTGCAGCAAAGGAGATAAATGCTCTTATTTTAAATTCTATCCACAACCTTCATTTTTACGGAAGATTATTGGAGAAAATTAGAAAAGCCATAAAAGGACAAAAGTTTAGCGAATTTAAACAGGAGTTTTTTGCAAACTATAAAGTGGACAAAGATAGCTGTTACTACAACTTATAGATGCTTGATAATCCAATCAGGCCTATTTGTTGTCAAAGAAGATACACCTAATTTTACAAACTCACGGGCAAGATAAGGATTATCAACCGTCCAAATGTTCCATATAAAATTTTCCTTTTTAAGCTTTTCAGATAACTTTACGCCATGATAAAAAGAACTGCAGGTCGAAATCCCATCAAGCCCGGCACTTTCCACAAGTTCTATTAGATAATCGTACACATAGGGCTTTCCCGGAACATTATAACCGTACTCTGCTATAAAAAGAACCCTCACATCTTTTAATTGCTTCTTAAGTTCTTTAACAAGGTCATAATGAAAACTAAAAAGAACAACATTTTCAGCATCAATCTTTTTAAACAGAGAAACAACAGGCTCAACAGACTCTATTCCCGATTTTATCTCAACATAAAGCTCAACATCTTTAAACGTTTGCAAAACGTCCTTTAAAAGCGGAACTCTTTCCCCTTTAAACTCCTCTTTAAAATAGGAACCAACATCAACCTTTTTAATTTCCTCATAGCACGCCTCAGTAACATCTAAAAACAGATTTCCCACCCTTTCGGTGGTTTTATCATGGATAACAACAACTTCCCCATCTTTTGTAACGTGAACATCCATCTCTATACCGTCAGCACCCTGAGAAACTGCAAGGGAAAAAGCGGCGAAAGTGTTTTCAGGTGCGTAAAAGGAAGCTCCTCTGTGAGCTATAATTCTCACAATCCCCTCTTTGATTTTATTACTTTTGAGATGGTGCCCACGGGCGGAGTTGAACCGCCGACCTCACCCTTACCAAGGGTGCGCTCTAACCGCCTGAGCCACGTGGGCAAATTACAGAAGAAAATATATGAAGTAAGAAATTAAAAGGCAAGGGATTATCCCCTTACCCTCAACTTAAAGACCTTTCTTGTTTTTAATAAGTTCTTCGACATAACTAATCCACTCATCCATACCTTCTCCACTAACAGTGGAAAGAGTAAAAACTTTCAGTTTCGGATTAAGAGAAAGCGCCTCTTTCTTAACCTTTTCAAGGTCAAAATCAAAATGGGGAAGAAGGTCTATCTTTGAAATAATGAAAACATCCGCAGTTCTGAACGCCTTAGGATATTTCGCAGGTTTATCAGGACCTTCGGGAACAGAAACAAGGACAACTCTAACATGCTCTCCAAGGTCAAAGGAGGTAGGACAGACAAGATTCCCCACATTCTCTATAAAAAGAACATCCAAATCCTCCCCTTCTTTTAGCTGATGTTCAAGGGAATGAAAACCTTTATGAACAAGCCCCGCTTCAAGGTGACATGCTCCACCTGTAGTTAGCTGAATAGCATAAGCTCCTTTTGCTCTTACTCTATCGGCATCCCTTTCCGTTTCTATATCACCCTCAAGTACACCTATAGTATATCTACTTTTCAACAGCTCTATAGTCTTTTCAAGAAGAGAGGTTTTTCCGGAACCGGGTGAACTTATTAGGTTAACTGCAAGAAGATTTTTTCCATCAAAATGTTTTCTGTTTTCCTGTGCCAATCTATCATTTTCTTTAAATAAACTTTCTTCCAGTTTTACCGTTTTTACATTTCCATGAGAATGGTCATGGGAATCGGCACCGCATCCACAAACATCACACATTTCTTCCTCCTAAACATCTATTTCAAGATCAACAACTTGCAACTCTTCTCCGGATAAAATTGTAACATTTAGAGATTTACACTCTGGACACTCAGGAAAATAAGCAGTTTCCGTTTCAAACTTTTTACCACAATCAAAACATCTGTAAACAGCCGGTACTTCCTCTATTTCAAGAACTGCATTTTCAGTAAAAAGAAATTCCTTTTTCGTTGCATCAAAAGCAAACTTAAACGAATCAACGACAACACCAGAAAGCTTACCTATCTTTACTCTTACCTTTAAAACTTTCTTCGCGTTCTCCTTTTTTGCAATCTCTGTAATCTTTTCAAGCATACCTACAGCAAGAGAAGCCTCATGCATTTCCAGATTCCTCTCTTTCGTCCATTAACGCAAGTACTTCGTCAAGTGCCTCCCATATTTCATCGGCAGCTTTTTCGCTAATAACCTCTATTGCACTTCCAACATGAACCATAACAAAATCTCCGACCTTTATCTCATCCTCAGGAATAAGCATAAGGTTTACATTTCTTTTCACACCCTTAGCTTCTGCAACAGCCATAGGATAGTTTATTTCGGTTATTTTCATCGGCACACCTACACACATGATTAAACCTCCTTTTTCTTCTCCCACCATATCTCTTCATCGGAAACTTTTTCTTTCAATTTTGGTTCCACTCCCAACTTCCTAAGCTCTCCGATAACTATATCTTCTATTTCCTCCATCTTAGATTTAACCTCAGAAGAAAGTTCTGTTTTTGCATCAAGAGACTTGGGAACAATTCCCACAAGCTTCAAATATTCAGGTGCAGAGCCTTTCATATCGTTCAAAAAAAGTACTTCCTGAAGTCCTATCTGATGTGGTGAAAGCTTAATCGGAAGTTTATCTATAAAAAAGTCTTCTCTATCGTAAATAAAAATCGAACCAGGCTCAGCATCAACAGCAACAACATCAACTATTATCATCTTTTTAATATAGTCTATAAGAGGAGAAAGAAATATACCTGCAGTACCACCATCTATTAGTTCAACATTTTCAGGAAACTCATATTTTTTCCTTAACCTCTCTATAAAATGAACCCCAAAACCCTCATCTCCAAGAAGGATATTCCCTACTCCCATAACACCTATTTTCTCCATTTTATCTCCTTAGTTTTCCAGATTTGAAATAAACTTACAAAAGCACCTTAATTATCTCAGATGCCTTTATAAATCTATTCCCAAAAATAAAATAAGGGGGAGTCAACTCCCCCTTCATTAATTATATACAACTTCTTGAAATCAATGATGCCCCTTAGGGAAAAACTTATACCCGGAGAAAATTGAAGAAATCAATCCTTCAGGACTTCTAATGTCATTCCAAGAAGCGATATAGATGTGAACTGCAGCAAAAATAGCAAAGTACCAGTTAAGAATATGATGGATAAACCTTGCAGTCTGTTGAGTCCCAAAAACAGAACCAAGACCCACAAAAAAACTACTCTCAGGATATAGAAGATAAAATCCCGTAATAAACTGAATAACCGCAAGAAGAATTGTCATAACGTATGACATTCCCGCCATAGCGTTGTGACCTGTCCTGTGCTCATGATTATCAGTAAGGTAAGCGTAATAAAACGATGTTGTTATCATGTTCTTAATGTTTCTCGGTGTAATGGGAGCGAAATCCCAAACCTTCTCGTTTTTGTTTCCAAAGAACCAGAGATATATCCTTGCAATAGTTGCCATCGTAAAGAGCATACCGGCTACATAGTGGATATATCTCATAATAGCCATAGTCCACTGATGGCTTCCTTCCATCCATGTATTTGTCCAGGGCCAGTTGATATAAAGCCCTGTGGCTATGAGAATAAATATAGAAAGCGCGAATACCCAGTGGTAAACCCTTAAAAGGACGCTCCACACATAAACTTTTTCGTAATCTTTTCCGTGACCTGCCATAGGTTTCCCTCCTTGAGGAAATTAGGGGGCATTAGCCCCCGAAAATTACAGAGCTTTAACTTTAACTATCTCTTTACCTTCAGGATCAATCATATGAACAGCACACGCGATACATGGGTCAAATGAATGAACTGTTCTTAAAACTTCAAGAGGCTTCTCAGATTCGGCAACAGGATTATCTATCAGGGCAGATTCATAAGGACACTTGCGTCCTTTTGCATCTCTTGGACCTGCATTCCATGTAGAAGGAACAACTTCCTGATAGTTTTTCATTATACCGCCGTTGTGAACAACAGACCAGTGGGAAAGCACTCCCCTTGGTGCTTCATGGAATCCACAACCTCTGATTTCACCTTTCGGATAGGAAGGTGGATTGAATATTTCAAGGTCTCCCCTTCCAATATTGTTAACAAGCTGCTCCCACTGTTTGAGAGCAAGGTCTGCCATCATTGCAGCCCTTATCGCCCTTGTGATGTTTCTACCGGCTGTTGATTTAAGGTTTTCAATAGTAACTTCTGTCTTGGCAACACTGCTTATCATACCAAGAGCTTTATCTGTCCACTTTTTAGTTAATTTATGTCCTGTAAGATATCCAACAAGAATCATTGAGAGAGGACCAACTTCCATCGGAACATAATCGTTACCAAGCTTAAATACAGGTGTCTTTGACCACGAATACTTCCCTTTCTCATCAACAGTACCATCAGCCTTAAATCCTGTGTATTTAGGAACTGTTTCCTCTTCCCATGGATGCCTTGTCCAATCACCGTCATACCAAGCATGAGTAATGTTCTCAGCTACATTATTGATAAAGTATGGATCGTAGAAGCTCTTTATCTCTTTAACCTGACCGTTAATTACAGTTCCACCGGGAATATCAAATAATTCCCCTTTTGTATCCTGTGGAAGATCAGGAACAGAAAGGTAGTATTCTCCTGTTTTACCATAATTAAGCCACTCTTTATAGAAAGCGGAAATAGCCATACAATCAGGGAAGTAACAGTTCTGAACGAAATCTCTTATCTCTTCAAGCAGCTGCTTGATGTAGTAGAGTCTCTCCATGTTAAGTGTAGCAACATTATCAGGGTTGATAGCCGTAGATACACCACCAACAGCAAGGTTCTGAATGTGTGGATTCTTACCACCAAGTATAGCGACAGCCTGACATGCTTTTCTCTGATAGTCGAGAGCCTGGAGATAGTGAGTAACGGCAATAAGGTTAACTTCCGGAGGAAGTTTCATTGCAGGATGTCCCCAGTAACCGCTTGCAAATGGACCAAGCTGTCCGGAAGCAACAAACTTTTTAAGCTTCTCTTGAACAGACCTAAATACGGAAGCACCGTTAAGTTTCCAGCTCTGATAACTTTCAGCAATAGCCGAAGCTTTGTTTGGATCAGCTTTTAAAGCTGAAACGATATCAACCCAGTCAAGGGCAGTAAGATGATAGAAGTGAACTATATGATCCTGAAGCGAGTGAGAAGCAACAATAAGATTTCTCACCATCTGTGCATTGTAAGGAATTTCAAGTTTTAGAGCATTCTCCACAGACCTTACGGATGCCATAGCATGAACCGTTGTACAAACACCGCAGGTTCTTTGAGCAAACATCCAGGCGTCATCCGCCTTTCTGCCCTTTATAATATTTTCAAGACCTCTCCACATCTGGGCAGAAGAGTAAGCATCAACAACACGACCATCTCTAACTTCAACCTCTATTCTCAAGTGACCCTCTATTCTTGTAACCGGGTCAATTACAACTCTTTTTGCCATAGTTTAACCTCCATCTGGGGTTTATTTATTGATTATTCTTCCTCTTTCTTTTTACCTTTTGCAAAACTTTTAGCTACACCGATACCTGCGTGAATTGCAAGAGCTGCAGCCGTAATTCCAAGAGCTTTCTTACCAATGTCGGTAGCATTTGCAATTGTTCCACCGTTAACAGGCAGTGGCACTCCAGGAAGTCTTTCATGGAATGGACTCATAGTATCCCAGAAGTTTGGCTCTGTACATCCGTAACATCCGTTACCAACAGAAACAGGCCATACTTCAACATCGTTAAATCTGATAATAGAACAGTTACCAAAAGTTTCAGGAGCTTTACAACCGACTTTATAAAGACAGTATCCAAGCCTGTGTCCTACATCACCAAACTGCTCAGCGTATCTTCCCTCATCAAAGTGAGGCCTTCTTTCACAGTGGTCGTGAATTCTCCTTCCGTATGCAAATAGCGGTCTTCCGTAAATATCTGTTGGAGGAAGCTTCTTAAATGTAAGATAGTAGAGAACTGCTGAAAGGAAGTTGTGTGGGTTCGGAGGACATCCACCAATGTTTATTATCGGCTTATCTTTTATAATATCCCCTGTCGCAACAGCTTTTGTCGGGTTCGGCCTTGCAACAGGAATACCTCCCCACGCCGAACATGTCCCGATATTGATGATGGCTGCAGCATTCTTCGCAGCTTTTTTAAGATTATGCTCTGCAGAGTGACCACCAATCATACAGAAATCTTCATACTCTCCTGTCGGAATGGAACCTTCAACAACAAGAACATAACCGGGCTCTTCTATAGCCTTTTCAAAAGCAGCTTCCGCCTGATGACCGGCACCAACCATCAATGTTTCATGATACTGGAGGTCAATAAGGTCAAGTATCAATGTTGCTAAGTCAGGGTGAGAAGCCCTTAGCATAGACTCTGAACATCCTGTGCACTCTTGAAAATGAAGCCAGATAACTCTCGGTCTTTCAGGGCTTTCAGCCGCCTCAGCAACCTTTGTAACCATCTCCATAGGAAGTCCCATAGCAGCCGTAGCTATAGCACAAGCACGTAAAAAACCACGACGGGAGATTGTTCCCGGTAATCCCCCCGTGAACATGTTTCTGTCCATAGTTTTAACCCTCCTTTTCTTGGATTGGACATTACTGTATTTTTGATTATAGAAGCATCTTTCAGGTAAGTCAATACTTTCTTATATAAGTAGTATCTAATATAAAGGTGGTATAACTCTAGTTTGATTTTTATATAGAAAAGTATTACCACTTCTAAACCACTTCGGAAAATATGCAAAAGTTTATTTAAAAAAAATAAACTTTTGCATATGATTAACAATAGTCAAAAACAAAACAGGAGGAAAACGATGATAGAAATAGAGAAACCAGCACCTAATTTCTGTTTAAAAGAGGAAAATGAAAAAGAGATATGCCTTAA
>Ga0256840_1000891_pt1 | contig 29554 bp, 28 predicted proteins | sample 355202metaG_FD_185969 | JGI IMG/M metagenome (GOLD analysis project Ga0256840, IMG submission 185969) | Hydrothermal vent microbial communities from Mid Atlantic Ridge, Atlantic Ocean - 355-202 | ecosystem: Environmental > Aquatic > Marine > Hydrothermal vents | place: Atlantic Ocean: Mid... | reverse complement strand
AAAATGGTCATATTCTCGTGTACTGATAATGATGATTTTATTATGGACGTTTTATATTATTTATTATCTTTTTCAAAGAATTTAATCACTTTTTACCATTTAACCTATCATCAAAGTTAAACTAATGTGTATATTTAATCATTAAATTAGCAATCATAAGTTGAAAATGGTCACAGAAATAACGAAAGGCGTAAAAGTTACTGTCGAGACAGAGTATCAAACTGAATACTCTAGTCCGAGGCAGTACCATTATGTTTTTACCTATCGTATTTCTATTGAAAACCAAAGTGAGCACACCATTCAACTTCTAAGAAGAAAGTGGCACATTGTAGATGCCAATAGTGTTGTACGTGACGTGGAGGGTGATGGCGTGGTAGGGCAAAAACCAATACTTGAACCAGGGCAAAAACATCAGTATGTTTCTGGGTGTAATCTAAAATCAGGCATTGGAAAAATGTACGGTGTTTATATCATGGAGCGATTGATTGACGGAAAGCAATTTGAGGTAGCCATTCCTGAATTTACAATGATTGTCCCTTATAAGCTAAACTAACTCTCGGTTGGCTTCAATATCCCCAATTTTACAATTCTTAAAATTTAAACTTAATGCGGTAAGTAGGCATTCTCTGCATTCTCCATTTTTGTATAATTTTTATATGCAGGTGTTGAAATCAAAGGGGGGAAATATTCTTTTTGATAAAATAGAAAAATACCGTGAAGCGTTATTGCGGAATGAGAAACTTATCTCTATCAACGATTTTGGAGCAGGTTCTAGGGTAGATGCATCACCGAAAAGGAAAATAAAGGACATTGCCAAAAGTGCTTTGAGTACTAAAAAATTTTCAGAGGTTCTTTTTAGAATTGCTAAAGATTCAGGTGCTAAGCAAATTATTGAGCTTGGCACTTCCTTAGGAATCAATACCTTATACCTTTCTGCAGTTGGTGAAAATGTAAATGTCACCACTTTCGAAGGGTGTGAAGAAACCGCAGAGGTGGCTAGTGGGTTATTCAAAAATGCGCAAAGAACAAATATTGAAATGATTGCTGGGAACATCAATGAGACGTTACCGCAATTTTTAAAAACACCGGATGCTATTGATTTGGTTTACTTTGATGCTAACCATCAATATCAAAGCACTATGGAATATTATCGATTATTTAAAGATAAAATTCATGATAATACAATTTTTATTTTCGATGATATCCATTGGTCTAAAGGCATGCAGAAAGCATGGATGGAAATTGTAGGTTTACCTGAAGTGACCTTGAGTTTAGATATTTATGACGCAGGAATTGTGTTTTTTGATAAACGTTTTACCAAAGAACATTATGTCCTTGATTTTTGAAAATTACTTTTTGATAAAGTTTATGAATAACTCCCTTCCTGCTCTTTTTTCTATCGAGTTATGAGCGCGTGCCATGAGTTTAATCGCGAAGTATGGATTAAAATATGTTTCATATTCTTCTTTACATCCACCAAATGGCGGATGGTCTTTGTTGAGTTCATCATCAAATAACAATCCTACTAGCTTTCCGTTTTCATTAAGCAGCTCGTGCATTTTATTAGCGTATCTCTCTCTTAAAGAGGGGTTTAGCGCACAAAAGAAAGTTTGCTCAATAATCAAATCAAATGTCATGTCTAGTTCAAAGAAATTTTGATGAAGCAGTTGTTTTGTAGGAAAATTCACACACCTTTTTTTGATGTTTTCTAAAGGTACTTTGGACAAATCAACCACAAATACATTGTTAAATCCTTTTTTGAAAAGGTATTCTGCTTCGTAACTATTTCCACCGCCTGGTATCAGTATTTTGATGTTTTTGTTGGTAAGTTGATCTATGTATGATTTTAAAGGCATGGAAATCTCACCAATATCCCAACCTGATTCGTTTAGCTCATATCTTTCTGTCCAAAAATTTTCGTCTAGTTTTATCATGTTAATTTTGTTTGGAATTTTGCCATAAAAATGCGTAATTGATTTTTGATTATGTAAAAAAGGAATAAAAAGTTATTTTTGCATACTAGTACGATAATATTTAAGAATAGTTTAATCATCGTAAATTAAAAACATGGAGACAACAAATAAAGATCAATCAACACCAAAGCCAGACAAACCTGTATTTGTAGAAGAAAAGACGGGAGGTAAGAATAAAGTGATTATAGGTATTTTGGGTGTATTACTACTTACCTCATTATTTTTCATATGGGATGGTATGAAAAACCAGGATAAATTAGAGGCTGAAAATGAAATTACTAGAGAGGAACTGGTAGAAGCATCTAGTCAACTTGAAAAAATAAGTATTGAGTTAGATGAGAAGATTGCTGAAATAGAGGCTTTAGGTGGGGACGTTTCTGAGCTAGAACAGGCTAAAGAAGAACTAGAAAAAGAAAAAGAAGCTTTACGTAAGTCTAGTAATTATAAGGTATCTCGCCTGAGGGAGAAGGTAAAGGGTTATGAATCTTTATTGAAAGCAAAGGATGTTGAAATCGACAGGTTGAAGCAGCTAAGCGACTCATTGTTTGTGGAAAATACAGATTTAAAAGTACAACAAAATGAGATGCAAGATGCTATTTCTTCGCTTGAGGTAGACAAAGGAAAGCTAGAGGAGAAGGTAAGCTTTGCATCTAGGTTGAAGGCACAAAATATAAGAATATATGCAGTGAATAAGCGAGGGAAAGAAAGAGAAGGACCGGTGCTAAGAAGCAGACAGATTGAAAAACTTAAAGTCACTTTCAGCCTTGCTGAAAATAATGTTGCGCCTATTGAAGGAAAAGAAATTGTGATTAGAGTGATTGACCAAGATGGTAAAGTTATATTTGATGTGGCGAAAGGATCAGGCACTTTTATATATAATGGAAAAGAAGAATTTTTCACTGCCAAACAGGATATCCTTTTTGATAACTCAAAACAGAACTTGACTTATTTCTATGAGAAATCTAGTGAGTTTGCAACTGGAAAATATACAATGGAGGCATATACAGATGGTTATTTGCTTGGACTAAAAAGCTTTACGGTAAAATAATTAAAAGTATATTAATCATATTAAACCCTCACTTTTGTTAGAAAGTGAGGGTTTTTTGTTGTAAATAATGCTGATTAAGTTAAATTTGGAGCCATATTTTGATATTATAAGTCCACAGGCTTATAATGTATGATTATAAGTCTACAGGCTTATAATGTATGATTATAAGTCCACAGGCTTATATTTGTTGATTATAAGTCTACAGACTTATAATTTTTACATATATTTGTTAGAGGATAATTTGGAATGATGAAGGATAATAAAGTATATGCTGTAATTACTGGGGATATAGTTGACTCTACTAAGCTAGATAGTACAGAGAGAGAGGTACTATTTAAAATACTAAAGAACACTTTTTCTGTCATAAAAAAAATTGAGAAGGACACTTCATTTAAGGTATTTAGAGGAGATAGTTTCCAAGGAATTAGCGCCTCACCGCAGCGAGCATTAGGTTATGCAATTATGATCAGGGCTGCGCTAAGAACTATCGAACAAGATTCCCTTGAGAATATGTGGGATGCTCGTATAGCAGTAGGTATTGGGATGGTGGAGTTTCCTGACAAGGAAATTTTAAAGGCAGATGGAGAGGCATTTAGGAATTCAGGTCGAATGCTAAGTAAAATGAAATCTGATGAAAGAATTTTGGTGAAGACCCCTTGGAAATCAGTAAATGAGGAGTTTGATGTGGCATGCGCACTGTCCGACGGAATTATTAAAAAATGGTCTAGCTCGCAGGCGCAGGTAATTGTGAAGCAAATAGCGGGGATGAATCAAACGGAAATAGCGGAGGAGTTGAAAATATCACAGGCTGCTATACATTATCGATTAAAAGCAGCAAACTGGGATGCCATCAATAAGTTTTTGAAAAGATATCAAACAGTAATCAACCAAAACGTATGAGGGAGCTAATATTAGAAAGTAATTTTGAAGTACTGCTGCGCCTATTAGTAGCGCACCTTATCAGTGATTTTGTTTTTCAAACAAAAAAGGGGATTGATAATCGTAACCAATATAAGTACAAATCAAAATCATTGTACTTCCATATACTTTGGACAGGTATTATAGCTTATTTATTTTTAGGTGACTTTACAAATTTTTGGATTCCAATATTTATTATCGTTACCCACTATTTAATTGATTTATGGAAGTCATACCAAACTAATAATATAAAATTCTTTTTGATTGATCAATTGTTACACTTCACTGTGTTGATACTATGTTGGTTGAGTGTTTCTGGATTGCAATGGGTGGATTTTAGGGAAGTGTTAATGATGATTAACAATGCCGCTACTTGGAGTGTGGTGCTAGGCTATGTTTCTGTTATTTGGCCTGCTGCCATTGTTATCCAGTATGCTACCCAAAAATGGCATAAAGATATTGAGAATAATGGATTGGAAAATGCAGGGAAATGGATAGGAATAATTGAGCGAATTTTGGTATTTACCTTTGTATTGTTAGGGCAATATGCCTCCATAGGGTTGTTAATTGCGGCAAAATCAATTTTCAGGTATAGTGCGAGTGAATCTAAAGAAAGGAAAGAAGCGGAATATATTCTCATCGGTACGCTTTTGAGCTTTTCCCTGTCTATTATTATTGGAATTATTGTTAAATATTTAATTGGAGGATAGCTAATTCATTTTGAATAAAACCTTTGCAATAAAAATAATAATCTATATATTTGCAGCCCAATTAAAAATAAATAATAATATACATGAAAAATTACGAAACAGTATTCATTTTAAATCCCGTTTTGTCTGCTGATCAGATGAAGGATGCTGTTGCTAAGTATGAAAAAGTGTTGAAAGCCCAAAAGGCTGAAATTATCAATGTGGAGCAGTGGGGTTTGAAAAAACTTGCTTATCCAATTCAACACAAATCAACAGGTTTTTATAACCTTATTGAGTACAACGCAACTCCTGACACAGTAGCAGAATTAGAAAAAGAATTCGGTAGAGACGAATCAATTTTACGCTTTTTGTCTATTGCTTTAGACAAGCATGCATTGGCGTATAACGAAAAAAGAAGAAAAGGAGCATTTAACAAGAAAAAAGACGCTAAGGAGGAGCCTAAAAAATGACATTAGTAAACGAACCTATCAATAGTGACAAGACAAGAAAAAAGTATTGTCGATTTAAGAAAAATGGTATTAAATACATCGATTATAAAGATGCTGATTTCTTGATGAAGTTCATCAACGAACAAGGAAAAATTTTGCCTAGAAGACTTACAGGTACAAGTTTGAAATTTCAGAAAAAAGTAGCTCAGGCTGTAAAGAGAGCAAGACATATTGGTTTGCTTCCTTATGTTGCGGATGGATTAAAATAATCAACAACACTTAAAATCTAAATTTACCATGGAAGTAATACTAAAAGAAGATATACAGGGACTTGGCTACAAAAATGACGCTGTAGCAGTAAAGTCTGGATACGCAAGGAATTTCTTAATTCCTAAAGGATTTGCAATGATAGCCACCGATTCTAACAAGAGAATGGTAGCAGAAAATGTAAAGCAAGCAGCACATAAAGCTGAAAAAGTAAAACAAGATGCACAAGCAATAGCAGATGCAATTGGCGGAACTGTTTTAAAGATATCTGCAAAAGTTGGAGAAAACGGCAGGATTTTCGGAGCAGTTACAACTTTGCAAATTTCTGATGCTTTAAAAGCAAAAGGGATTGAAGTTGACCGAAAACGAATTGCATTTAAAGACCAAGTTAAGACTATCGGAGAATACGAAGTAGTGGTTAACCTTCATAAAGAAGTGCAGCACGATCTGAAATTCGAAGTAGTAGCTGAGTAAAAATATAATCCTTTTGGATTAATGAAGCCTCCCATTTGTTGGGAGGCTTTTTTTGTTTGTGCAATTGTATAACTTTATGAAATGTTTAGAACGGTACTGAAAACAAAAAGCAGTAATCATAAAATAGCACACGACAAAAATATTTTGTCAATTGGTTCTTGCTTTGCGGCAATGATGGGAGAGAAGTTGTCAGAAAATAAATTCATCTCAGAAACTAATCCTTTTGGTGTGATATTCAACCCTATCTCCATTTTTAAATTATTGAATCATGCAATTGACGGAAGCTTCCCTAGAGATAATGGGTACGTTGAGTACAATGGTATTTGGTATAATTATGATTTGCATTCTCGGCTGTCCCATTCAGATAAAGGGATATTGAAAAGTGAAGTTGAGTCTAAAATAAACAAGCTGAATGATTATTTAAAAACTACTGATTACCTGATAGTTACGCTAGGAACTGCTTACGTTTACGAACTGAATAGTAGTGGTGAGATTGTTGCGAATTGCCATAAATTATCAGCTGCAAAATTCACAAAACGATTATTAGGGGTTAGCGAAATTGTGGCTTCTTTTGATACTTTGATAAAAAATATAGCAAAAATAAATAGCAAGATAAAAATTATTTTAACGGTTAGTCCTGTGCGACATGTCAAAGATACTTTGAAATTAAATACGGTGAGTAAATCCGTATTGCGTTTAGCCGCTCATGAAGTATCGGAGAGATTTAGTATCGTGGACTACTTTCCGAGCTACGAAATTATGATGGATGATTTGAGAGATTATCGATTTTATAAATCGGATATGCTGCATCCTAGTGCCGTGGCGGAGAAATACATTTGGGAACTGTTTATGGGTACTTATTTTTTCGGAGAGACCGCTGCCCTGATAGCCAAATGGCAGAAAATAAAGCAAGCGATAGATCATAGACCTTTTCACCAAGATTCATCATCTCATAAGAAGTTTTTAATTGATACTTTAAAAAGGCTTAAAGTATTGAATGAGGAGATGCCCCTTTCGGAAGAAATTAAGAAATTTGAAGCAAGAATAATTTAAGAAAAGGAGCATGGAAATTGTAATTTCAGATAGGAGAGACCTGTTAGTGTCAGATATCGTAGCGTTATACAAGGCAAATAATTGGAGTTCTGCTGATAAACCAAAAAAGTTGTACAATGCACTCATAAATTCCCATGCCTTATTTACTGCTTGGGAAAATGATACTTTAGTGGGACTTGGTAATGCTATTTCAGATGGATATATGGTTGTGTACTATCCGCACTTGCTTGTTCATCCTGATTATCAAGGAAAAGGAGTTGGAAAAATGATTATGGATAGGATGCAGGAGAAATATAAAGGGTTTCACATGCAAATGTTAACAGCAGATGAGAATGCAATAGATTTTTATACTAAAGTAGGATTTGAGAGGGCTGTAAATACTGAGCCAATGTGGATTTATAAAGGAAATGAACATTAATGATTATAATAATGATAGCAAGAATTTGGCATGGTAAAACAAGCAAAGCAGATTACGAGCGGTACACTGATTTTTTGAAGACGGTAGCAATTCCTGATTATGAAAAAACAGTTGGCTTGATGGGGTTGACCTTTTTAAGAAATAGACAAGGAGAGGAGGGACATTTCACTTTGATAACGTATTGGAAAAACATGGAGGTCATTAAAAACTTTGCAGGTGAGGATTTTGAGAAGGCAAAGTATTACCCGGAGGATGATGATTTCCTATTGGAGTTTGAAGAGAAAGTTCAGCACCATGAGGTTTTTGCAGAACGGAATAAAAAGACTTCCTAGGTTTTCAAAACCTAGGAGGTCTAATTCCATGCAGTGGGGTTCTGCAAAATTATTTCAAATCAATTCTAATCTTCTTTTTGTCAATTTTTCCCACGCTTGTTTTAGGGATGGCGGCAGCAAAATCTATGCTTTCAGGCACTGTATATTTGCTGATTTTGCCACTTTCCACAAATTGCTGTAGGAATGCCTGAATGTCTGCTGTATTGGCAGTTTGTCCTTCTTTAAGCACAATCATGGCATGTGGTCTTTCTGTCCATTTCTCATCAGGAATTCCTACGACTGCCACTTCTGAAACAGCCTCATACTTACCAATCAAGTCTTCTAAATCAACGGAAGAAACCCATTCGCCCCCAGTCTTAATCACATCTTTGATTCGATCACTTATTTTTAAGAAATTTTCATTGTTAAGCGCACCAACATCTCCAGTATGCAGGTATCCATCTTCCCAGAGTATGTCTCCTTTTTCTGGTTCTTTGAAATACCCTTGCGTCAACCATGGAGTTCTTACGACCACTTCACCGACAGATTCACCGTCATGTGGCATAGACTTTCCATTGGCATCTATAATTTTCATTTCTACAAACGGTGCAGGAACTCCTGCTTTGGTTCGTAACGCCACCTGCTCATCTATTGATAAATTATGGTTTGTGTTCAAATATGTTAATGACAATATTGGACAAGTTTCAGACATGCCATATCCCGTTATTACATCTATGCCTAGCTCCAATGCTGCTTTGGCAAGCGCACTTGGCATAACCGCCCCACCAATCACCACTTTCCAGTTGGTAAGATCATAATTTTTAATCGCAGGGCTACTGACCAACATGTGTAAAATGGTTGGTACACAGTGAGAGAAGGTTACTTTTTCAGTCAATAATAATTTCAATAACATTTCTGGTTCGTAACGGCCAGGATATACTTGTTTGACACCAAGCATAGTCGCAAGATATGGTATTCCCCAAGCATGGACGTGAAACATTGGTGTAATAGGCATGTAAACATCGTTTGACCTGAAGCTGCACTGAGCATCAAAAGAGCCAAAAGTTACTGCGCCTGCAAAAGTATGTAAAACGAGCTGGCGGTGAGTAAAATACACCCCTTTAGGGTTGCCTGTGGTGCCTGTCGTGTAAAATGTAGTGGCTATAGCGTCTTCGTCAAAATCAGGAAAATTATATTCATCTGATTCTTGCTTTAACAAATCTTCGTATTCTCCAGCGATTGGAACTGTTGTCTCAGGAATTTCTCCATCGTCTGTTAAAACAACATATTTTTTTACAGTGGTTATTTTATCTTGGATACCTTCTATTATGGGTAAAAAATCTCTATGAACAAATATAACATCATCTTCTGCATGGTTAATAGTATATAAAACTTGCTCAGGAGAAAGTCTATAATTAACAGTGTGCAACACAGCACCAATCATGGGTATGGCAAAAAAACTTTCTAAATACCTAGTACTGTCATAATCTATCACAGCAACAGTATCGCCACCTTTTATGCCTAGCGAGCCAAGCATATTGGCTAGTCTTCGTACTTTTTTGTTTAGTTCAAAATAGTTATAGCGAGTAAGGTCACGGTAGATAATTTCTCGATTAGGTTCATATTTTAATGATTGTTCTAAAATCCTTTTTATTAATAATGGATATGCATAAGCGGCGTCAGCTTTCGGTAGTTTTTTTGTATGAATCATAGATATATCTGCGTTTGTTTTTTAACATAATTGGAATCTCAATATAATAAATTATGTGCTTGTTTGCTAACTTTCGAGGGCTATTAATCTATTTTTTGATATGTCTTATTTACTATTCTCCACTCATTTTCTACTTTTAATAGACTTAAATAATCTATATACTTGATTGTACCGTAGTCAAATTCTGTTTTAGCAGTGGCAATATTTCCAGTTACCTCAGTGGATAAAAGGGTGGTTTTACACGCTACAGCTCCTTGCGCTTGTACATGGTTCAAATAGTCTGAAAGAGATAAAGAAGAGAGAGTATCTTCTTTTATCGTAAGCAAACGTGCTGTAGGATGAAATATTTTTTTTAGCAATGCTGTATTTCCTTCTTTTCTTCCTTTGAAATACTGATTAATAGTAGTCGAGATGTCATTTTTAGTGCCTCCGTCATCGTTTAAAAAATCTTTAATGTACATGGTATATTCTTTTGGTGCGTTTAGATATGGGAAATGTCCTTTTTGGAGGAACGTATGTGTTCCAGCTGTTGGATAGGTTTCTTTTAATTTTTCTCTCATTGCTACATTGATTAGTGGATCGTTGTCAGCGTCTATTATCATTACTGGAATTCTTAGTGTTTTGAAATCGGGTGCTTCAAATTTATCCATTACACAATTACCCCTAGCCAAAAATTGCTGCTTGCTCATTAAACCAAAATCTTGCTCTAATAGATATGCTTTAGTTAATTCTGAATTTCCTGAAGCAGGAATCACAACCTCTAGCAGATTTTTCCTAAACATTTTCATTAAAAGCCATTCAGGGAGATAGGAGGCTACCTTCATTTTTCCTTCATTTTCTTTTTTGAATATATCGTTAGGTGGAAAGGTATTTCCTATAACAACTCTTTCTACTTTTTCGGGATAGGTGGCTGTGAAATGTTGTGCTACGAAACCACCCAGCGAACTGCCTACAATGTATACTTTTTTAATCTTCTCTTTTTCTAAGATTTTGGAAATTGCATACACCATTTCAGCAACAGAATTAACGGCAGGATAAGTGGGCGAGATAATTCTGTAGTCATTTTTTAAAGCATTAATTTGCTGAAACCAAATGTCGTAAGCGCCTCCCATTCCATGAAGAAATAGGATGGTTTCTTTACCTTTTCCAGTGGAGAGATAATTCCAAGTAACCTCATTTACCATTATTGAACTAAGTGGAATTTTTCGGAATGTCTCAAGTGACTTTACCATTTGCACATCACCGTTATAGAGTTCTCCAAATGTTTTTTTAGGATTGGGGTATAAATAAAATACCGTAATTATAACTATTGTAATTCCTAGACACCAGTATCTCTTTTTCATTTTAAATTACTTTAATGGTGTTAAAACTAACTTGCCTTCAAAAGTAGATTTGATTTGCTTTTCATTCATCATCTGCTTTCTATAAACAACATCATTGTACATTTCTGCTTGGTCTTTATAGTGCTTGCTCATTACGTTGCCAGATTGTCCTGTAGGATTGATGCTTTCTGAATTTTCGACATCATCAAAATCTATTAAAACCCTCAAAGCAGGACCCCAAGCTACCTTATACTGTCCATCTGCATTCAGCGGAAATGCCATTTTGTTAATAACACAATTACTTCCTTGAATAGGGAAAGGACCAACATTAAAATATTTTTCTAGTTGCTTAACATTTCCTAAAGGATGTTTATGTGTTAATGTGTGCACTTTTCCCCATTGCCAATCTTGTATATTTTCGCCTAATTGTTGTTTTAAACCTTCTATTGTTTTGTCAAAAGCTTTGTGAAAAATCATCTGACGTGTCTCTTTGACGTCTTCTGTTCCGATATTGTCCCACCATTTTGATTCATTATTATTATAGAATTTTTTGAATGAACGCTTTAATAAATAGGATGATACAAGCCCTTCAAAGTCATCATTGCCTAGCTCATCCTTCAACGCATATTCCAACACGTAATATTGTAATTTGTTGAAGATAGTAGGCGCAATATCTTCGATTTGATAATCACCATCCCAATTTGCTAACAGATCAAAAGCTTCTTTATGTAGAGTGGATTTTTTGGCATTTACTTTTTCAAGCATTATTTTAGCAAATACAGGATCTTCATTTGATACAACATCTTTATGAATGGATTTCATCTCTTCCAATGACCATTTTTCTTTGGTGTTCAAAATATTTTCAATTCGCTTGGCTCTAAAGTCGGGTGTGTAATACCCTTGATAGATGATGCCATTGACAGGCTTTGGTTTTTCGTTGGCGGAGGATAAAAAACCTGATGAGGGATTTTCGGATTGTGGGTTTTTCGAAAAATCATAATACCCAAGCAATTCATCTTTACCACTCGCTCCGTCTAGAATCATTTTGGAATTCACATGGGCAGGTCTTTTTGAGATTTTACCTGTACTCCATTGCGCAATATTTCCTTTGTTATCTCCATAGAGTACATTTAATCCTAAAATATCAATCAATTTTACGGCCGCCCTCGTCTCCTCAATATTTTTAGAATGATTTAGATTGTAAGTCGATTCAAGTATCTGTGTAGGCATTTCATGAAGTACCCATCGCATGGCAATTGGGTCACCTTTCCAATATGATGTTTTGTTAAATTCTAAACCATTTAATAACGGACCGTGCCTCGAAGTTTTAACGGTGAAATGTACAGGATCACTGTCTTTTACTTTAATAACCTCTTCATCAATTTTCAAATCAGCCCAATGGTCATTTTCCCACACCTGATTCAGGTTTTTTGGGTTTAGTTTTTCTTTGTACAAATCAACATTATCATGTGGAAAAATGGTTAGTCCCCATGCTATATCTTTGGTATGACCGACGGTACCAAAAGGTGAGAGGGCTAAATGATTTCCATAAAAACTATATCCTGGATATTCTATATGCGCCTCATACCAAACAGATGGTTGCGAGAAGAAAATGTGGGTATCATTTGCAAAAATAACCTTTCCGGATTTTGATTTTGAAGGTGCAACTACCCAGCTATTGCTTCCGAATTTTATGGGGAAAGGAGCAGTTTCTTTTACATGTGCAAATAACTTTTGGATATTTAAGTTAGTAGCTAATGAGTTGTCGTTTTTGACATATCTTAATGAATCTTGGATATCTAAATCAAAATCTAAGAGATAGTCTGCCCCAAGCTTATTTGAAATCCTATCAACAATTGACTCTTCTATGGTGGAGTTTGAAAAGCCAAATGCAGTGTAGCCAATAACTGTATAAATATCGATGGGTGTAAACTCTTCTATCTCTATCCCAAGAATTTTATATTCAATTGGCAGGTCTCCAGCGTGTAGAAAACTATTTACTCCGTCCAGATAAGCGAAGGCAGTTTTTTGATAAGGTTTTTCTTTTTTATTTAAATAAGTTTGGGCAGATTTTTCAGCAGCTTTTCTAATTCCTATCGTTCTGAAAAACTTGTCAGTTTCTATGGTTTCACCACCAAATATTTCAGAAAGCCTTCCTGAACCCGCTCTCCTTATCAGTTCCATTTGAAATAATCTATCTTGCGCATGCACATAACCCAATGCAAAGTAAGCATCTTCCGCATTTGTTGCATAAATATGCGGAATGCCATAGGTGTCATAATATACTTCTACTTTTTCATGTAGCGCCTCAAGCGTAACATCGCCGGAGTATTGAGGGGAGGTAGATTTTAGATAAAAAAACAAAAGTAATCCGACAAAGATTATCAATGTTAATAGCGTTAACCCAAGTATTTTTAGCTTTTTTTTCAATGTTTTATTTTTGTGATGAGTTTGCGCCTTAGATTAATTAATAGCCCTATAACGATTAATAGCAAGGAAAAAGCTACCGTCACCCATTTTAGTGTCGAAAAGTAGCTCGTGCCCCAAGCAATTGAAATGAGTTCTTGAGGATATTTAGCAAGCATGGTGACGATGCCGGTATTTTCTAAAAGATCACTTACCAAAATAATATAGGGCACCAAGGCAAATTGAATGGCCAATGCATTGTTATCTTTTTTGTGCTTGTAAATTAAAAATATTGAAAAGCTTAGAAATAATGTGTAGAATAGGGGATAAACAATGTCCACTGTCATTTCTCCAATAATATAACTTTTTCTAATGGCATCAGAATAGCTATGTAAAGATTCATATGCCATTTGAGGTGTATAAGCAAACTGAAGGTCAAGTGGTTTGATTGACGGAGCGTTGCCCACAGGAATAAGTCCTGGCAAAAGAACTAAATTAAAGACTAACATAATTGCTAGTAAAATTCCAATATTAGTTGGATTTGCCATTTTTTGTAAAGGAATAGTTGACATAGTAGTAGTTTTAGTTTGTAGTAATCTTATGTAATATTTAAAGAAAATATGTAGTAGTAGGTAGTCGAAGCATAAGTTTACATTTCTGTATTAGCAAATCTCATACTACTTTAACCGTGTGCTAAAATAGTAATATTTATATGGAGAATTTACTTTTTGTGGTGAATAGAGTGAATTTCTTTGTGAATTGTATGATTATTTATACTTTACAGTCTGTTTAGTAGTTATACTACCGAATAATTTAAATCCTACTATATCTTAAAAATCATTGATGTAATATTTAGTTAAAAAGTTTCCCCATGTGACTTCGCTAGATTCTGTATTTTGCATTAATATTTTTTAAGAAATCAATTACTACTTTTTGAGTTGGCTATCTAATTATCGTGCTTGAGATAGAAAGTCAATATTTATTAAATCAGTGATTTAGTCTTATTCAATTTTGACGTTGTTTTTGGTTGTGTGATATGCCTATGTAAAATTGGTAATCGTATTGTATAATATTTGTTGTGTTATGATTTTATTTATTAGAAATTGGTTGGTTCAACGCATGTTAAGTCGTTTCAAAATCCCTAGGGATATGATACGATTTGCTTTTAGGCGTCATAAAAGCAACAGGGCAATTATTACTGCTGAAAAGACGGTTAGTTTTCAAGAATTGGAAAACAGAACATTAAGTTTGGCAACTGGATTAGCTGGATTAGGCATTCAAAAAGGTGATTCGATATTTGTGATGGTTACTAATGGTATCAATCAAATAGAAATTAGTATGACTGGTTTTGAAACAGGAATCATGCTTACTTCATTTAATGCACTGTATACAAAAGAAAATATTTTAAGTGCAGCGGAATTGATTAAACCCAAACTATTTATATATGATACTTCCATTGCAAAAGACGCAGCTACTTTACTGAAAGACAATATACCAGACCTACAATTTCTAGAAATAGGGGAGAACTATGAAAATTTTATTGTCAAACACCCCGCACAAAATAGTAAAAATAAGATTGATCCTAATGATATTGTCGCGCTTGGCTTTACCTCTGGCACTACTGGAGAGCCAAAAGCATTGCCAGCAACGCATGGCGTATTTGTTAAAAGCTTACAATTAGTGGTTAAAAATGTTGGTATCGGTCCACGAAAGAAAAACCCTAATGTCTTTTTAGTTGGAATTCCTTTAGCAGGAGCTGGTAGTGGAGTAGTATTACCTTGTATACTTTCGGGTGCAGCAATTCTTGTTCCATCAGCTTATAATGCCGAGTTGCTTATGGAGCTTATTCAAAAGCATAAGGTAACACGAATGTTTATTACGCCTAGCTTATTAATTGATATACTTGATCACCCCTCACTTGATCACTATGATTTAAGGTCACTTGACAATATTATTTATGGTACGGAAACATTAGCTGCTGCAAAGCTAGAAGAAGCGATTAAAAGATTTGGCCCAATTTTTCAACAAGGTTATGGTAGCGCAGAGGTGTTACCTCCCGTCAGTATGTTGCAACCAAAAGACCATATGGAAGACGGGAAAATTGCTAACAGGAATGTGCTCACATCGGTTGGTAAAGTAGTGCCACAAGTAAAAGTTAAAATAGTAGATGATAACAATACTCCCTTACAATATAAAGAAATTGGGAATGTAATGATACAAAGTCCAACCTTGTTTGGCGGCTATTGGAAACGTCCCGATCTAACGGCAAGAGCATTTATAGATGGCTGGTTGAAAATAGGAGATTTGGGTTATTTAGAGGCAGACGGGAGATTGCATATTTTGGGTAGGTCAGCTGATTTAATTAACAAAGGAGAACATGTCATTTATCCAAGGCATGTTGAAGAGCATGTACACGACCACCCAGCGGTGAAAGAATGCAATTTGTTACTGGTTGGAGAAAAGGCAATACTTGCGGTTTCATTAAGATGGGCCTATCGTAATACAAATAACCATCAAAATTTAAAACAAGAAATTTCAGATCTATTGAAGGAAAGGTTGGAGCCCTATCAACTTCCAGACCAAATTGAATTTTTGGAAGAACTGCCAAGAAGCTTTTTGGAAAAAGTATTGAGACGTGAGGTACGGGAGTTTTTAAAGAGAAAGAACAATATAACAGCATAATTATGGCAAATTTTTCAATTAAGAAACTATTTATCCAAGGGCTGATGATGACGTTCAGCGTACCTCGTGACCTCGTGCATTTTGCATACAAACGTTATGGAAAACGAATAGCTATTTATGATGATAAAGGTTCAATGACCTATGATGGGTTAAAGGATAGGTCATTAAAATTAGCAGCTGCATGGACAGCCATGGGGATTGAAAAAGGAGATAAAATTTTCACAATGTTACCAGAAGGAAGGGAGCAAATAGAAACGCGATTAGCTGCCTATGAAATGGGAGGGACGTTGGTTACTTTTCATCAACACCTCAATGAAGAGAATGCTATCGAAGCCTTGCTGGATGTTCAACCCGCATTGTGTATTTATTCTGATAAGTGGAAAAATGTATTAGAGCAAGTGAACAAAGATATCCGGTCAATGCATATTGTATTACAAGGAAAAGCTTATGAAGACCTTATAGATAATCAAGAAGCTGTATTTAGTAAAACTAAAATATTACCAAGTGAGACTGCGTCTTTACATTTCACCTCTGGTACTACAGGACAGCCTAAGTTGATTGTTGTTAGTCAAGCAAAATACCTAAAAACAATGAAAATGGTGCTCAGGCAGGCAAAAATAAATGTCAATAAAACAGGAAAACCTGACGTAAATATAGTAGGAGTACCACTCACGGGACCGGGAAGTGGATTAGTATTGCCTTCAATTTTGGCTGGAAGTGCATTAGTCATTCCACTAAGCTATAAAGCTGAGATGCTATTATCACTCATTGAAAAGCATGGTGTTACTCGTGGGTTTATTCCGCCCAGTCCTTTGATTGACATTTTGGATCATCCTAGACTTGAGGAATTTGACCTTAGTTCATTGCAAAATATTATTTATGGCTCTGCACTGATGCCCGCTGCGAAAACAAAGGAAGCCCTCGAATTTTTTGGGCCAATACTCCAACAAGCGTACGGTAGTTTTGAAGTGATGCCACCGATTACGGCACTCTCGACTGCAGATCATATGCAACATGGAAAACCTGCTTCGAAACATAGACTTAATTCATCAGGAAAAGTTGTTTCTGAAGTGAAAGTAAAAATTATTGGAGAGAAAGGGGAGGAGCTGCCAACTAATAGCCCTGGGAAAGTTTGGGTGAAAAGCCCAATGGTTTTTAAAGGTTATTATAACAAGCCTGAGCTTCTTGATTCTATTACAAAAGACGGCTGGACATGCACGGGTGATTTTGCTTATTTTGATGAGGAAGGATACTTGCATCTATTGGGTAGAGATTCGGACATCATAGAAAATAATGGAATAAAAATTTTTCCAAGAGAAGTTGAAGAGATTGCCCATGAACACCCGAAAGTAAAAGAAGCAGCTTTGGTAAAAGTAAATGATGATGTTATTATCGCGGTTTCTTTGAGGTATAGCTATAACAATGAGGCTGATTATTATGCTATTGGTCAAGAAGTATTGACGTATATCAAGGATAATATTGACCCTGAGAAGGCTCCCGACCATATTCAAGTTTTTAACGATATTCCAAAAAGTTTTTTAGGAAAAATATTGAGAAGAGAGATAAGAGCATTTTTACAAGAAACCAAAATATACTAAATCAAAACAAACCAATTTATGCACACGCCACCAAACAAAAAACACACCATACCCTTAGGTACAAAACTATCCTATGGTGTGGGAAATATTGGGTTGATACCCGTCATTGCAGCCATGAGTTTTTTTCTCATGGTATTTTATACTGATGTCGCCTTGATTTCCCCAGCAATTGCTGGTATGGCATTAACTGTTGGTAAGATTTGGGATATAATAAATGATCCATTATTTGGTTGGATGACGGATCGTACAAAATCTAAACATGGGAGAAGGAGAGTGTATTTAATCTATGGTGCTGTTCCATTAATGATCGGCATTTTTGTATTATGGATTGTGCCAGTAGGCTTGCCACCAGTATCAGCATTTATTTGGATTGCAGTGACTTACATTATTTTCAGTACGGTTTTTTCAATCACCTATATTCCATACACCGCAATGACCGCAGAGTTAACGCAAGATTATGATGAACGAACTAACTTGATGACTGTTAGTTCGGTCGGAGCAGCAATAGGATATGCTATAGGTAGCATTGCAATGAGGGCGATTGTGGGTAGTGCAGAAACTCCTAGGCTAGGTTATATGATTGCAGGAGCTGTATTTGGCGTGTTGGCAGGGCTGTCTGTTGCGTTTGTCGCATGGAGAGTAAAAGAGCCAAAGGAATTTAAAAGTGCGACCTCAAAGATGCCCATTGTTGCCTCAATAAAAGCGACATTTCACAACAAACCTTTTGTGATGTTGATCAGTGCTTTTGGGATAGTTCGATTAGCATTTACATTGATGCAAGCTTCAATGATGTATTTCGTAGTATACAATTTAATGGAAAGTAGAGATGCCATTGGACCACTTTTAACAGTATTGATGTTGGTCATTACTGCGTTTATAATATTTTGGAAATGGGTAGGGAAACGGTGGAGTAAGAATATATCTTATGTGGGAGGCCTTCTAATAGTGGCGGTTTGTTTATTCTATTCATTTTGGCTCGGCAAAGGAGACATGGATATTTTACTGATAGTGGGAAGTATATTAGCTATAGGCATGTCATCACATTGGGTGATGCCGTGGGCTATGTTACCAGATGTAATAGAATACGATCAGCTAGAAACAGGAGAACGTAGAGAGGGAATGTATTTTGGTGTATATGGTTTGGTAGATAAAATTGCAAGAACCCTCGGTATCATTATTTTAGGATGGGTATTAGAAATTCTTAATTATGTGCCCAATGTGCCGCAATCTGAAGAGTCACTTTTGGGTATTCGTTTGCTTTTTGGACCGATACCAGCGGTATTAATACTGTTTGCGATTCCAATTTTAATCTACTACCCGATTAACAGAGAAAAGCATGCGGCGGTAGTGGCTTCTTTAGAGGAAACAAGCCAAGGCGCATTAATACAAAGTGATAAAAAAGATAGCAATACACAAGACATAGCGGCTTAAAATAATTAAACAATAAAAGTATAACATTATGAAATTTGATTACAAATTAGCATTTTCTAGAAATCTAGGATGGCTTACCAAACAGGAACAAGAAATTTTAAGAAATAAACGAATTGCCATTGCTGGTATGGGTGGTGGTGGTGGTGAATATGTCATCACCTTAACGCGACTTGGCTTAGGAAAATTTAATATTTCGGATCTGGATGCATTTGAAGTAGGCAATTTTAATAGACAAGCAGGTGCTTTTATGCATACTGTCGGTATTGAAAAAGTACGGGCAATGGAAGAACAAGCCTTATCTATTAATCCCGAATTAGATATCAACGTCTTTGACACTGGTATTAACGAAGAGAATATCCCTGCTTTTTTAAAGGATGTAGATCTTTATGTTGATGCACTTGATGTGTTTACAGTAGATATACGTATTAAAATTTTTGACTATTGCCATAAAAACAAGATACCGGCAATAACAGCTATCCCAATGGGGATGGGCGTAGCAGCATTAGCATTTATGCCTGGTAAAATGACCTTCGAAGAGTATTTTCGTGTTAAAGGAAAAGACCAAATGGAGCAAACCTTGAGGTTGGTAGCTGGTATTTCTCCTGCCAAGTGGCATGTTAACTATATTGCAGCACATGATGAGATAGATGTTCAAAATCACAAAGTACCTTCTACGCCAATGGGATTGAAACTATGTGCTGGCGTCTTGGGAACGATGGCTTTAAAAATATTGTTAAAAAGAGGGGAGGTAAGAGTAGCTCCAAGGGGGATGCATTTTGACGCTTATCGTCATAAGTTTATGCGTACCTGGTTGCCTTGGGGTAACAATAATCCGATACAAAAATTATTACTATCCTTTATGAGAAAGAGATTTATCACTAAAAGTGAGAATAAGGACTTGCCTTTGAAACCAAAAGCACTGAACCACCATAAACATTTAAAAAAAATGGCTTAAATTGGGTCTGCTGAAAAACACTTTTTCAATGATTACGGAGACACAGATCTTATAGTAATATCATTTTAACATCAAAATTCTGCATATAATCTGTTTTTTTTTCTTGCTCACTGGCAGGCGGGTTAGCCCTTGCATCACCTGGAAAAAAATAATTTGGATTATTTATACACCATTTTAAAATTATAATGGTATAATTTTAAAGATATGATTTCAGTCTGTGAGGAAATGAACCAGGGAATCGGTGCATGTAATCTTTGAGAATGAAAGTACTAAGAAAAATGGCGTCAGGTATGAATGCACAATGGAAAATTCAAGAAACAGGATATGTATAGCAATGTGAGACCTAATATATCAAAATATGGGGCAGTTATTTCCACATTGCTTGCCCTGGCTTTTTTACTTACTACCTTTATCGGTGATTCTTTCAGACTTAGTAATTTGCTTATTCTGGTGGGCGGAGGGTCAATAGTTTTTCTCTTGATTCGAGTATATATATTGATATCAAGGGTCAAAAATTTGTGGAGTGATTGGGAGACCCATATAATACGTGGACATATTCTCTTGCATGTTGTCCCTTTAAGTTACCTGATATTACATTTATTTATAGAGGTTGTATTTTTGATTAATTTGCTGTATGCTGTCGCAGTCTTCTTGTTCTTTTTTACAGGAAGATTAACCTGGAACGTATTGTATGCGCAGTTTGAATCAAAGATGTATCATTTTTTCTATAAGAGCAATACAGCGTTACTTATTGGTCCTACGGTTTTATTAATACTCGGAGTATTGTATAAGGAAATGTATGTGACAAATTTTTACCATAGGATTCTGCTTGTTTATTTTATCATTCATATTCTTTTGATAGGTGTTGCTGTAGTTAAGATTGAAACAGATATACTGAAAGGCGACGAGGATTAAAGGGACCGTAAAAAATGGGAGAAAAAGTATTTTTCAAGGCGTCTAAAACGCTTGCATTTCAATTAACCTATAGTATGCACCTTTTCTTTGAAGCAACGTGTTATGTGTTCCCCGCTCGGCAATCTCACCATTTTTAATTACCAGTATTTCATCGGCATGTTGAATAGTGCTTAGACGGTGAGCGATGACAATGGATGTACGGTTTTGCATTAAGTTGGTCAGTGCTTCTTGTACCAACTTTTCAGAGGCGGAGTCAAGGGCAGAGGTTGCTTCATCAAGGATTAGAATAGGGGGATTTTTAAAAACAGCTCGTGCAATGCTCAATCGTTGTCTTTGACCTCCCGAAAGTTTGGTACCTCTTTCCCCAATCTCGGTTTGATAACCATGTTCCATTTTGATTATGAATTCATGCGCATTGGCAATTTTTGCCGCTTTTATCACCTCTTCCTCATTGGCGTTTTTTATACCAAAAGCGATGTTGTTAAAGACGGTCTCATTAAACAAAATCGACTCTTGTGTCACAATACCCATCAATTTTCTAAGAGACCGTATTTTTAGATTTTTAATATTAATATCATCCAATAAAACCTCACCGGCTGTGGGGTCATAAAATCTAGGTATCAAATCTGCTAGGGTTGATTTTCCACCGCCTGAGGGCCCCACAAGCGCTACAGTTTTTCCAAGGGGTACCGTCAGGTTAATGTTGTTAAGCACCTTTTTACCTTTGTCATACTCGAAGGATACATTGTTAAAAACAATACGCTTTTCAAAATCTGTTTTATCTACCGCATCCTTGTCATTCACTATTTCTGGTGTGGTATCAATAATCTCGAAGATACGCTCTGCAGAAGCAGCACCTCTTTGCAAAGCAGTGATGGCTTTAGAAATTTCTTTAGCAGGGTTTAGCACCTGACTAAAAAGAATGAGGTAGGTTAAAAAACTCGCTGCCTCCATGAATCCTTCATTTAATACCTGATTGCCACCGTATAGTAATATTCCTGAGATAGTGAAGATGCCAAGAAATTCAGAAAGGGGAGAGGCGAGTTCCTGTTTTTTGGCCATCGAAATCCTGATTTGGCTATACCTTTCATCTTCTTTCATGAATTTTTGAGTAACAAAGTTTTCTGCAGTAAAAGCTTTGACTACCCGCATGCCAGAAAGGCTCTCTTCGGTAATATTTAATAACCGACCCAATGTTTCTTGACTGCTTGCGGCAGCTTTTTTCAAACGTTTGGCAATGCCAGAAATAATGAAACCAGCGATTGGAAGTATAATCAAAGTAAATAATGTAAGTTTTGGTGACATATAAAATAGTGCCCCAAAATATACAATTAGTGTTAAAGGTTCTTTCAGGGCAACCTGAAATACATACATCGCAGACCATTCTACCTCTTGGACATCGTTGGTAATGCGGGACATAATATCACCTTTACGCTCAGTAGAGAAAAAACCAATGTGGAGTTTACTGATGCTTTTGAAAATCGCATCACGTAGGTTTTTAACCATATCAGCTCTTATCGTTGCAGAAATAATTAACGATAGGTACTTGAAAATATTAGCAAAAAAATTGGCAGCAATAAGTATGACGCATACGAATAATAATGCCCCAAGCTTACCGGATGCTTCGGTATATTGGATAAAGTGATAGTAAAAATATTGGGTGAAATACTCAATGCTAAATGCGAATTCTGGTTTTGCCTTAAATGTTTCTAATTGCTCTGGTTTTAACTGATCAAAAATAACTTCGAATAGCGGCTTTAACAGCACGAAATTGACCAAACCAAAGATAACTGCAAGAAGTGTGAAAATTAAATAGAACGGTGCTTTACCTTTGAGTAATTTGGCGTATTGAAATATCCGTTTATATATTTTCATGCTTACAGTATCAGTTTGTAATTTAGGTTATTTATTTACAACTGCTAAAACTCTAAAACTCTAATTCTCTTTGTGCAATGTTTAGCCTGATGGATAGGGAGGTGTAAATACTATTTTTATCCCTAGTGTCAATCTCACTATCCAATTTTCTGACAATTGTTTTTAAGTCAAAGAAGAGGTTATGCTTTAGTTGGTAACTAGCTGTGAAATCACCAAAAAGTAAATCTGTGCTAACGCCTTGTCCTATTTCATGCCCAAATTCACCTAACGGATTTCCATCTTTATCTAACCTTACGGTATTAAATTTGATTACATTCCCCCCATAATTAGAGGTAGTATTATATTCTTCACCGTATTTGGCGGTAATGATTTTTCCAGTCAAAGTAAGCTTGTGAATGGGTTGATATCTTAAAATACCAATTACCTCACTGAAATTTGCCCCCAGCGGATGTGCTAAAGGCAAATTGTAATGTGCGTAATTTGTTCTTTGCGTAAAGTGCGCATAGGTGTATGGTCTTGCACGGTTAACTTCTAATTGCAAATCTAGGTTTGGAATACCAAACATATCTATGTATTTCACACCAAACTGATAGCCAAATTTATTTGCCCACCAGCCATTGCCTGCGGTGATGTTGTCTAACTTAAATTCATCTAAAAATAATTGACCATATACCGAAAAATGATTTAAAAAGTTCCATTTAAAATCCATGCCTACCATGGCATTATGGGGACTGCCTTCGTTTTGTTCTATGGCTCTTAGAAAAATGATTGGATTCAAGTAACTTAGATTGATGGGTACGTGAAGTCGGGTAGTGTCATTGTCACCAAATGAAATGGCTTCGAAAATACCAACGTTGAGATTTTTACCAATGTTTAAACTCAAGTGATGATACGCTAAGAATTTATTTGGATACTGTGTGTCGGAACGGGAACCGCCTGGTGTTGCCCGGGCATGTGCCTTCATATCCGCAAAAATATTGGTGTATTGAAATTTCCAAACTTGGGTTTTAATTTTTAAGAACATATAGCTGTTGGCAAAATCAGATAAAATCATGGAGCGATAACCGTTTCCTTCAATATTTTTATCATACCCAAATTTTAAGTTGATGTGTTTGGTGGCATTGAAACTGATATAACCTCTTGCTGTGAAAAAATCCACCCCATTGGCTTTATATTTTTTCCAAAATCCTTCACCAGGTATCGAATACCTTTCTGCTATTGGGTCATTGATCCAATCCCTTGCGTATTCTGGGAAAATGGCTTGGTTTTCACCTAAAAAAGCATAAAAGCCTATTTTTTTATCAATGATGCCTCGTACATCAACGCCTCTAGTATTGATAAATGGTTTAGCATCTTCACCCTTATCGACGCCTCCACTCAAATAGAGTACAGGATTAAGGTGTAAATCAAAGTGTTCCGTTTGGACATGATAGAAGTCTGATTTTTTACGGTATAGTTTTTTCCAAACAGGTTTTTGGCTATCGTTATTTGCAGTGGTAGCCCACTCCCAATTGTCATTGGCAAGGTATGCCAGGTTATATTTGTCAGTATTACTCAGCTCGACCGATTTACTAAGAAACATACTGTCTGCAAAAATGGCAACCTCTTTTCTGCTGTATGGTTTGATACCGCTAAAAAAAATAGTAGATAGTTTTCCACTTTTAATTTCGTAGCGATCTACAAGGTGGTAATAATCCCTATTCAATGGTATATTAGTGCTTTGGGCGCTTGTATCTATGCAAAGAGATATCAGCAAAATGCAAATCGCGAGTTGTTTCATAGTTGATATTTTAAACAGCTGCAATTTACTAAAATAGCAAGATAACCATTAGGAATGATTGAAAAACTATATTTTCTACGGCGGTTATTTATCCATCACAAACTTAAATCCTAACGAAACGATACCGGCATTAAGCCCACTGTTCCTTTTATAATAACTGTACTTGAAATCAATGCTTTTAAGTCCAAATATTGATAAATGAAAATCAGTAAAGATATCAGTGTAGGTAACTCCTAATCCATATTGACTTGAATTAAAAGCTGATAAATCATAATCTGAACTATAAAATTCTTGCGAGGACAAGAGCTGTTCATACGGCGCAAAATAATCGGCGGCTGTTTGTGTATAATATCGGTAGGTAGGGTATAGCGTAAACTTTCCAGAAATCTTAATTGGAAGCTCAAGATTGGCAGTATGTGAAGAGACTCCCCAACTATCTGAGTAGAATCGGTAGTAGGTTCTCAATACAAATGTTTCATTGATAAAATAATTAAACCGCATGCCAATGGGGATTTTGAAACGTGTACTTGGCAAGCGTTCTATATCATCTGCTAGTTGGAAAACGTCTGTATTCTCAGGAGAAGTATAATTGGGAATACTTGCTGCATTTCCAATGTAATAATTGTTTTTATCCGAAAAATATACTCGCTGCATTGGATTTGACAGCCATCCCTCTTGCTGTACTAAGTCAAAGAATAGAGAAAACTGAGCATTTTTATTTATTATTTGCGAAAAACTCAGTGAGAGTGAATAAGTGTTTCTTGCTTTATTCTCTATCAATGTTGTATTAAAAGGACTCCAAATATCAGATCCATTTTTGTCTATTACGCTACCATTTTGATTCAATATATCAACACCACGAAAAAAACCACTGTTAATATTTTGCCCTGCCTCCAAATAGGAATCTATTTCTGTTGGGTATTCTGGCTTCCAAGTATCGTAAAATACATTTCCCTTTATGCTTATTTCGGTATTTTTTTGATTAAAAAGCTTCGTGAAACTCCCTCCAAATCCAAATGAGGTATAATCGTATTCTGTTGCAAAATTTATGTTGGCACTCCATATGGTATTCCTATCGTCAGCAGAGTGACTATAGTTCACATTGCCATTTACCCAATTGTCTTTTGTTGAGGAGCCCGAAGACTGAACCCAAGGGCTTCCCGTTGTGCCTTCCCCTTGTGAGGAAGCGCCAGCATCAAATGGATCTAAATTACTAGATGACGCGGAAGAGTAGGCCGAAATTCCCGCGTCAATGACCAATACATTGTCATCTGATAGCGGAATGGACACCACAATAGTGGGCGTAAAATCTGTTAATTTTTCTGTACCAATACCACCAGTAACAGCAGCATTGTCTCCATCCTGCGCATAGTAACTAGTCAGAAAATCAATTTCTATATTTTCTAACACCCGTTTTTTATAAATTTGTGTTGTGTCCGTGTTTTGTGAATAGCCAAGAATAGTTACAAATAAGAAAGGGATGATAAATAGTTTTTTCATGTGTTTATATGTTGTATAGCGTTACGTTTTTTATGCTATGTTTTGGGTCTTAGGTCTTTAATCTTCTAGTCTAATGTCTTTTAATTACACCCACATCCACCACCGGTTTTACCGCCATTTGCCCCGGCAGCTGATTCTCGATAGGATTGAAAATTTGTTTCAAAACGATTTGATTTTTTAGTACTAAGTTGCATGTCTGGGTCATTTAGATTGACCTTTTCATACTGCTTAACTGCTACGCAGGAAGCCAAAGAACTTATGAGTAAGATGAAAATGCTTAGTTTTTTTATCATTGCTTATTTATATCTATATTTTTCGAAGTATGTATATTTCCCTTATCATCTATAATGATGCATTCTATATTTGGTAATTGATTGATACGATTTAGCCCTACATCTACCCCCATTACAAATATGGAAGTAGCCAAGGCATCTGCCAATTCTGCTTTGGGTGAAAATACGGTTACACTAACCATACCGCTAGATGGATATCCTGTTTTTGGATCAATAATATGTGTATAGCGCTTCCCATTGAAAGTGACATATCGCTCGTAATTACCTGAGGTTACTACCGCACCATCAGTAATCGGCAATAGTGCAAACGCATTATTTTTGTTTAACGGATTGGTAATGGCAACTTTCCAATCTTCTCCATTGGGTTGCTTTCCCCAAGTATTCATATCTCCTGAGGCATTTATTACCCCTGCGACTATTCCTTTGGATAGTAGTAAAGCTTTTGCTTTGTCAGCAGCATATCCTTTTCCTATTGCCCCAAATCCAATTTTCATTCCCTTTATTTTTAAAAATACGGTCTGTTTTTCTTGGTCAAGAATGATGTTCTTAAACCCAACTTTTGATACAGAAGCTTTTATCTCATCTGCCGAAGGCATTTCTTTCATACTGCCATCAAATTTCCAAATCTTGTCCATGGAAGCATATGTGATGTCAAAAGCACCATCGGTAAGCCGTGATATAGCCATCGAACGATTTATTAGTTCAAACAGTTCTTTGTCAACTTTCACAGGTCTGATTCCTGCATTTCTGATAATATCAGAGGTTTGTGAGTTCCTATCCCAAGAAGAAATAAGCTTTTCAATTCTTGTAATTTCATGGATGGCAGTGTCAATATATTTAATTGCTTCTAAAGAGTCTTTAGCTACGACCGTAATATCAAAGCGACTGCCCATCAGTTTTAAGGTACGCCTTTGTACTTGTTGCGCACGAAGGATGCTGCTGCTTATTAGCATGAAAAATAAAAGCAAATGCTTTTTCATATCTACTAAGATGTTAAAAAGAGGAAAGTAGCGCTGAATACGCAGCAGGAGATATTTTTTTATATCCAGTACTACCAAGCTTCGCACCATTTTTGTCCAGCATCACTACCAAAGGAAAATGCCCTTGTTGATTATACTTTTCTGCAAGTTGATTGTTCTTTTCTTGTTGTGTATCGCTTAGCTTATTTTTTTTTCTTCTAGGAAAATCTGCTTTGACCATTACAAAGTGATCTGTGGCATAAGTGATGAATGCATCACTGCTCAAAATCTCTTTGTCTAATTTTATGCACGGCGCACACCAGTCTGATCCTTGAAATGATACTAAAATTTTAAGATTTTGTTCGGTTGCCACCTTTTTTGCTTCCTCCAAATCGGTCATCCATTCTTGCGCATTGACCGAAAGAACCGTAGCAAAGAATAGGGAAACTAAAAATGTTACTTTTTTCATTATAGTAGATTGTGATTTTTATAGGAACGATTATTCCGTTCTATTATTTTTTTGTAACGACAATTAATTCTAAAAGTTGATGAGATGTGTTTAAATTTCTTTAGTACTTTGGTATTACTATATATTGATGCGTTAGATATCTCCTTGCAGTCGATATGACAAAAATATTTTAGTATTCTACTCCCGCCCAAAAGCCTCTTTCTGATGCTGAAGTTTGGTGCTGATTACTGGGAAACTGATTTTGATGAGTGTATAAAAACCCCTGTGCTTAATGCCTGGTCTGAAGCCAATTTCTGCGCCATATGCCCAGCTAAATGCCCTGTTGAATTTCCCTTCCATTCCAGCCCTGAAACCGATATTGTTTAGTTTTAGATTTTCTGTTGAATAAGTCTCGCCCTTATATAGCACATCATCTACCGCTACATTTGGCGCATACATTACATCTATGAATGTGGTAAAAATTAAATCACTAGCCAATTCACTATAGTTCCTGTCTGGTTTAATCATAAAGTTTTTAATCCACGCTGCGGAGCCACCTAGGTAAATTGCTTGCGCATTTAGGTTGCCAAATATCACAGCCTCGTCATTGATGGCAACCCCGTTTTTATCTTGTAGCACTACTTCTTGCTTTACAAGTGCCCTGTCTAAATCTGTCGAGGTATCATATGATAACCCACCCAGACGTACACCATATATCTTTCTTACTTTCGAAGGAATTATCGCATGGTCAGGCACTTTGGCTGCCCATTTACGTCCTTTATATCGTTTGGAGTAAAGCACCATTCTTGTTTCTGAATCAGATTCTTTATCAACAATATGATAGGTAGCACCTACTTCGAAATAGTTGTAAACATTAGGAAGATTTTCAACGTTGCTGTTTTTCTCGGCTACGTCTCTAGAAAAGTCAAAACGTTTGGTGTAAGTTTTTCTGCCATGAACTCTAAAATCCATCTTATCTTTCAAATAATATTGTGCCTCAAGCCCAAACCCTACATTAACATTGGCGACAAATAACTCGCCATATAGCGGCTGAATCATTAGAAATAGCTTGTTGATGTCGTACGGAGAATCATAAATCTCTTCATAGGTGAAAGTGTTTCCTCTGGCGTTTCGGGATTGTGCCTGTAAAGACGAATTACCTAAAAACATCAATGAAATGATGCTTAATACCGCTAGTTTTTTTGAAATACGCATTTTTATGAATTTGCTCAATGTTGACATGGAAATATTTGTTTCAATGTTAGTTTGCTTGTGTTATAAATCTAAGAAGTTTGGTTCTTGATTTCTTTATAATACTAAAAGTACGCTTTAGTAAAGGTTAAATAAACTAATAAAAGCACTTAACCTGACATGTAAGAGATTCCTAAATAAATAGTGAAAATTAGCTGATTATGAGGGGGTTACGTTTTTATAATTTCTAATTGATTGTTTCTGACTTCTAATTTGGGTATTGCTATATGAATTAGAATGGTAATAAACCAGGAACAAGAAACTAGTAATCAAGAATCAGTTCAGCAGTCTTCACAGTAGTCATATCCTCTTGGGCATCAGTCCATGCTAGAATAATTCGATTGCCAGATTTAACTAGGATAGGAAAGCCACTTGTTCTTGAAGCATTGGTTTTAGAAAGCACAAAGCTCTCTCCTTGCTTGCCACTTTTAGTGACAATAGCGCCTCTTATTTCTGAGCCATCTTGTGTGTTTTCCATCCAGCTGACTAATATTTTTTCATTGGATAACATGACTACATCAACCCTTCCGATGGGAGTGCCATCATCTACGCTGACTGGTTTGCTAAATGTTTCCCCACCATCCGCTGAAAACACCACCTTGACTTTGGCAGTGTTATTGGCTGCGGTAAACCAGCCAACAGCAAGGGTATTTTCAATGGATGCTATGGCGGGTCCATTGACTGGGCAGCCTTGGATTTTCCAGTGGTCTGCAAAAATTAGTTTGGGGGCAGTCCAGTGCCCATTTACTTTTCTGACAATAGAGATATCTCTGATTTCGTCTGCGGAGCGATTTCTATAAATAACGACAGGACCATTGCTTGTCATTG
>Ga0256840_1000890_pt1 | contig 29559 bp, 28 predicted proteins | sample 355202metaG_FD_185969 | JGI IMG/M metagenome (GOLD analysis project Ga0256840, IMG submission 185969) | Hydrothermal vent microbial communities from Mid Atlantic Ridge, Atlantic Ocean - 355-202 | ecosystem: Environmental > Aquatic > Marine > Hydrothermal vents | place: Atlantic Ocean: Mid... | reverse complement strand
GTAGTAATTTTGCAAATGATTTCAAGGACTTACTGAGTCGTGGAAAAATGGATATTGATAATGTTAGCGCGATAGTTAGTGGCATCATAAATGAGATAAAAGTAGATAAAAACAAGGCTTTAAAGTTACATATCGCAAAGTTTGATAACTGGACCCCAGCTACAGACGATGAACTTAAAATATCTACTGCATCAATGCTTAATGCATATAACAACATAGATGAAAAATTAAAAGATGCCTTGCATTTAGCTTATGAGAGAATCAAAGCTTATCATGATAAACAAAAACCTAAATCATGGTTTGATACAGAAGATAATGGGACTATACTTGGTCAAAAAGTGACAGCAGTAGATAGTGCAGGACTCTACATACCAGGTGGAAAAGCAGCCTACCCATCATCTCTTTTGATGAATGTGATTCCTGCCCAAGTTGCAGGGGTGCAAAATATCGTAGTATGTACACCAACACCAGATAATGAACCCAATGAACTTTTACTCGCAGCGTGTCACCTTTGTGGGGTCACTGAAGTATATAAAGTTGGTGGAGCATCTGCAATAGCTGCTATGGCTTATGGGACTCAAACTATACCCAAGGTTGATGTAATAACTGGACCTGGAAATATTTTTGTAGCTACTGCGAAGAAAATGGTTTTTGGTGAAGTAAACATAGATATGATAGCAGGACCAAGTGAGATAGGGATACTTGCTGATGAGAGTGCAAATGCTTCTCACTTAGCTATAGACTTACTCTCACAAGCTGAACATGATGAGATGGCTAGTTCTATTTTGATTACACCTTCTCAAGATTTAGCTGATGAGGTAAAAGTTGAGATTGAAAACTGGTTAGTAAAACTACCACGTCAAACTATTGCAAGAAAGTCTATAGAGGAACGTGGGGCTATTATAGTGACTCAAACGATGGAAGAAGCGGTAGATTTAATGAATGAAATTGCCCCAGAGCATTTAGAAGTAGCTACTGATAATGCTTTTGAATTGTTACCATTTATTAAGCATGCAGGCGCTATATTTTTAGGGCACTATACACCAGAAGCCATTGGTGATTATGTTGCTGGACCTAATCATACCCTTCCTACTGGAGGAACGGCTAAATTCTATTCTCCACTTGGCGTTGAGAACTTTATGAAAAAAACCTCCATTATCTCTTTTAGTAAAAATGCTATAAATGAGATAGGTGAAGAATGCGCTCTCATAGCAAATACTGAAGGACTAACTGCTCACGAACAATCCGTAAGAGTTAGACTCACTAAATAAACTATTTTTTAACTTTTATTTTACAATGACACTTCTATGACACTGCAAAGTGTTATAGTATACGCAGTGTAAAATAAAAGGCCTAGGATGTCTCCAAATTTAAAAGAACTTGCTATCATGTGCCACGAGATAAATCTTCTTTATGTAGAAGATGATGTAGATGCTAGAACTACTACACTACGCCTCCTGAAAATTTTTTTTACAAATATTACTACAGCGATAGATGCTAAAGATGGTTTACAAAAATCACAAGATGCAAAGTTCGATTTAATTTTGAGTGATATAAATATGCCAGAAATGAATGGCTTAGAGATGATAGAAGAGGTTCGTAAGACAGATTCAAGTATAGCAGTTGTAATGTTATCCGCATATGATGATGCTAAGTACTTTAAAAAAGCTATAGAGTTAGGGGTAGATGGCTATATCTTAAAACCATTAGACCATGATCAGTTTATCAATGTTCTTTTTAAAATAGTACAAAAAATAAATCTTATTAAAATACAAAAGAACTATCAAATACAGCTTGAAGAAGAGGTGGCAAAGAGAAGTGAAGAACTACAGCATGAGCTTCATTATGATTCAATAAGCCCTTTATTCAGCAGATATATGTTTTTCAATGACTTGTCAAATTTGAATGCCCCCATAGTCGTCCTTATAGATATTAATCAATTTAAAGTGATTAATGAGGTATATGGTACATCCATAGGTTCTAGTGTCTTAAAAGAATTTGGTAGTTTTTTAAAGAAAAATATAGAGGATGTATCCTACCGAGTATACCGACTATCTGGTGATGAATTTGCAATTTTAAATATAGATGAAAATAAAGATATCCATAAGTATCAATCCCTAGTAGAATGTTTGTTCAAACAACTTAATAATTTAAAAATAAAAGTAGAGGAAATAGTGATATCACTTGATGCTACAATAGGGATGTCTCATGTCACTTCAAGTGAATATGAATGTGCAAAAATAGCTCTAGAGTACGCTAAAAAGTATAAAAAGCCATTTATTCAATACTCTAGTGAGATTGACTATAGAGAAAAAAGCTCCTTAACACTTCAGCGTAGAGATGAGATATGCATGGCTATTGATGAAGAACGTGTAGTAGCAGTGTACCAACCTATTGTTGATGCTAGTGGTAGTATAGTTAAGTTTGAAACACTTATGCGACTTCAAGCTAAAGAGTCTGTAAAACTCATTTCACCATACTTTTTTTTAGATATAGCTATCAAAACAAGACTTTATGAATCTTTATCTGAAACTGTGATTTTTAAAGCCTTGCATCATATGAATACTTCAAAGCACTCTTTAAGCATAAATTTCACATATAGTGATATTAAAAATACTAAATTTATTCAAAAAATAGAAAATTTTATGATTGCAAATAAAGGTGTGGGAAAGCGAACTATATTTGAGATAACTGAAGATGAAAGTATAGAAAATTATGCGGATGTTAAAGAGTTTATAAGACGTTTTAGAGAGTATGGTGTTAAAATAGCCATAGATGATTTTGGCACTGGTTTTTCAAACTTTGAGTATATACTTGAAGTTGAGCCTGATTATTTGAAAATTGATGGTTCTTTAGTGAAGGATATAGATACTAACAAACGTTCCTACGCTTTAGTCGAGGCTATAGTACAGTTTTCCCATAAGCTTGGGATAAAAGTTATTGCAGAATTTGTGCACTCAGAGTTAGTTTTTGAGATGCTTAAATCTTTAGATGTGGATGAATATCAAGGTTTTTATTTTTATGAACCCTTGATAAATATTAAAGAGATGTAATGAAAACCTATACTAAAACAGAGGAAAACATAATACTTAGTTTTGTTATAATCAGTCTTTTACTGATACTTTTAGGTGGAGTCTCTATTGTTAAGATGATAGAACTTTCAAATCTTACCCAAAAACTTTATGAACATCCCCTTGTTGTTACTAATGCTACACAAAAAATTCAAACGCACTTAGTCTCTATGCATAGGTATATGAAAGATGTAGTCCTTTCTACTAGCGAAGAAGAACTTCAAGTAGCCCTTCATCTTGTAAATGAAAATGAAAGGATGATTTACAAAGATTTCAAATTAGTTTTTGAGAGATACTTAGGTGATAAACAAGAGATACAAACTAGTTATGACTTATTTGTAAGATGGAAAATGATTAGAGATGAGATAGTGATTTTGATGCAAGAGGGAAAGGTTAAAGAAGCGATACAAATCACAAAAGAAAAAGGCTACCGACATGTACTAAAGTTAAATGAAAGTGTAGAAGTTTTAGTTGAATATGCACATAAAAAAGGGCAATTATTTGTTCAAAATGCATCTGATACTAAAAACCTATCTATTAGTTTGACTGTTGGGGTTCTTATGATTATATTGATTTTAATCTTGAGTATAGCAATCATGCTTCTAAAAAGTCTTGCAAATGCAACACAAAAGCGCGAACAACAAACACAACAGCTTCTTTCTCAGTCACGTTTAGCGCAAATGGGCGAGATGATAAGTATGATAGCCCATCAATGGAGACAACCTTTAGGAGCAATAGCCGCTACTTCAATAGATGTTAAAATGAAGATAGAATTAGGTGAATTTGATTTTGAAGAAAAAGAATCAAGAGCTGATTTTCTTATATATCTCAATCATAGACTTGAAAATATTGACTCTTTTGTTCAAGGCTTAACGGGAACGATAGATGATTTTAGAGATTTCTATAAACCAAATAACAAGAAAGAATTTTTAAAAATTAACATTCCAATACAAAAAACACTCAACATTGTTGAGAACTCTTTAAAGTCTAATAATATAAAGTTAGTAGAGCATTATTATTCAGAGAGAAGTATCGAGTTTAATAACAGTGAAATAATGCAAGTTTTTTTAAATATATTTAAAAACTCTGAAGATAATTTTAAAGCTAAAGATGTAAAAAAAGCTTATATATCCATCACCACTGTAGATACTGATAGTGGGTTAAATATAATGATATGCGATAATGGAGGTGGTGTAGACAGCTCCATAAAAGATAAAATATTTGATCCATATTTTTCAACGAAACATGCAAAAAATGGAACAGGTTTAGGCTTGTATATGTCAAAATTAATCATAGAAGAGCACCATGGGGGAAGCATTAGTGTTCGAAGCACTCAAGATGGTGTTTGTTTTGATATAGCTTTGTGTAAAGAGTTTGTAGATGAATAAAGCTTATGCAATACTTGAAGCTTCATTTAAAGCCAAAGATATAGTATTAGAACAAGATTATAAGAGTAAAATAAAAATGAAAACATTTGATACCCTTTCATCAATTGTTTTAAAGATAAGTGATAATGGTGGTGGTATATCTGATGAAATTATAGAAAATATATTTGACCCATATTTCTCAACAAAAGATGAGGAAAATGGAACAGGTTTAGGTTTGTATATGTCTAAGGTAATCATTGAAGAGCACATGATGGAGAACTTTCTGTCATTAATACGCATGAAGGCGTGCGTTTCGTAATTAAAATCAAAAATAGTGAGAATGAAAATGAAGATTGACAATAAATTGATACTAGAAAATTCAAAATATTTAAATGTTTTATATGTAGAAGATGATGAATTGCTTCGAGAATCAACTGCTCAGCTTTTTGAAAATTTTTTTAAAAATGTTGCTGTGTCACACGATGGGCAAGATGGGTTAAATAAATACAAAAAATTTATAGAAGAAAATGATGCTCCCTATGATATCGTTATATCAGATATCAACATGCCTATTATGGATGGCTTGGAGATGTGTAAGAAAATAAAAGAGATTAATTATGATCAAGTAGTTATCTTTATCACCGCTTTTAATGAGTCAAATTATCTTCATAGTGCGATTAGTTTAGGAGTAAATTGTTTTTTAACCAAACCAATAGAGATGGAACAACTAAAAAATGTACTTTATCGTTCTACACAAGTTGTAACTGATCGTAAATTAGTACTGCAACATTATGAACAAATAGAGGAACAAAATGTTCAAAATATAAGTAGTAGTTCAAAGGCTACTTTTAGTTCATCTAAGGAGATATTGGCTGATTTAGAAGCACAAAAAGAAAATCTTTCACATATTTGGGTGAAACTTGAAGTTATTCATCAAAGGCTAGGGAATCACAATATAGATGTAGAATTTTTTCGTTCACACTATGGGATAAAAGTTATCGAATATTTTCTAAATGTCATTAAGGGGAACAGCAAAGTAGGAAATTGCCCTGTCATCATTGTAATGCTAGAGTTTTTTAAAAATAAAAATTTACCACTTGAAGATATCTTTATGATCTGTGTGAATTTCAAAAACACTATAAGCTCGTATATATTTGAAAGCTATGTCTTTAACCAAAATTTGTTTGATGAAATATCTTTAATTCTCGATAACAACTTTGAAGGTGTTATTATCAATTATCAAAAACAAAAACGAACTCTTCCTCCAAAAAAAGCGAATAAAGAAGTATTTAAAAAGCTTGAAAAACAATCTTCAGAAGAAAGTATCAAAGAGATAAACTATAGTGAGTATGTATTAGAGAGCGATGTCTATGAGCTACAAGACTTAGAAGAAGAGATAGATGCTTTAGCTGTCCTAGTCATTATGAACAATAGTTCGACTGTTGAAGATAGTGAACACTTAGGAAGACAAATTGAAAGATATGGAGTTATCCTCACGAATTATCCTCTTTTTTCTAAATTAGGAGAGTATATAGTGAAGCTTGGTAGAAATTTTACAAAAAATTCACAACTACTACACGATGATAAAGAAAGAATGTCTAATATAACAGCACTCATCGAGGGTTTTGTCAATGATTTAATCATTTGGCGTAAAGAAATTTTTGAAAATAACATAGAAGACTCTCACTTTTTAGACGCGTCTTTTTTCTCAAATGTAGATACTATTATCATGTTTATAGAATACAATGAAGAGGATGAAGATGCTATGTCGAGTGACGATGAGATAGAATTTTTCTAAAAAGAAGCGCTATAGCCTAGTTGTTGTGTATTTGATATCAAGTTCTCAGGTACTTTTTTTCTTAAACGTTTTACTAAGCTTTTGATTGAGTCACTAGAAAATTCTTTTTCTGGGGCATTGTGATAAAGATGATTGAAAATTTCTATGGCATTAAAAGATTGGTTTTTATTTTTTAAAAGTAGTTCTAAAAGTTTTTGTTCATTTTCACTTATATCAATTTTTTTATTATTTAAAAAAAGTGCAGATATAGAAAAATTGTATTTATAGCTATCGTTTAAAGATATAATATTCTCTTTTTGAAAAGATATACATACATCATAAAGAATTTGAAGTAAATTTTCTGATGAAAGTGGCTTTTGCATAAAACCTTCAACCCCTAGGTTAATCAAGTCTATGAGATACTCTTTATTATTATAGGCGGATATGATTATAATTTTTTGCTTTTTGTGGATGTCGAAGATGCTTTTTGTTAAGCCAATACCGTCAAGACGTGGCATCTGAATATCACTTACTATGATGTCATAATATCTATCTTCATTGTCATAGTACCTTTTGTAAAGCTTTAAACCTTCTAGCCCATCTTCTGCAACATCTACATGTTCAAACAGGTTTTTAAACACAACAGCAGTTTTTTCTCTCAAAGCTCTATCATCTTCAACGTATAGTAATGACAAGTCTTTAGACACTTGCTGGAGTATTTTAAAAGTAAGTTGCATGTATTCTCCGTTAATATATATCATAATATAACAAATTGTACCCGTTGTTATTTTAATTTATCCTTTTGAATGTACATTATATAGTTTTTTATTTAAACTTATTAAGCAAGATTTCACATTCTTCAATGTCAAAACTTGTAACGGCAGAGGATATTTGGGTGGATATGTTACTTAAAGAAGTTAGCTTGTTTTCTTTGGCATAGATATTTATTGTATCAGCAAACTTTTGAATGAGCTCTATATCTCCACTTACTTTTGCTTTTTCATAGAGTTCTATGAGGTCTGGAGTGAGTGAACTCTTCTGGATGCTAAAGCTAGAAGTTTCTTTAATGTCTTCTATGAGTTTTATTTCACATTTTAGATATTTACACATTGCACTAGTTAGGTCAGTATACTTAATTGGTTTGTGTAAAAAATCATCAAAAATTAAATTTTGAGTATCGTCTTGTTTAGATATAACGGATGCGGTAATGGCTACGATAGGGATTTTATAAAAGGATTTTATCTCTTGGGTAGCTTCATAACCATTCTTATTTGGCATTTTTATATCCATGAGGACTATATCTATTTTATTTGTTTTAACAAGGTCTACTGCTTCTTGTCCATCTTCAGCTTCTATGATGATTAAGGGTGTGTCTTTTAAATATTCTTTTATGAGTACTCGGTTTAGCTTGATGTCATCAGCCACTAATACAGTCGCTTTTTCAAATATTATTTCTGAGTTTCTTGGGTTGAAGGATGAAACATCTTTATCGCTTATCTTTACATTTAAAAAGGTAACTATAAAAGTAGAACCTTCATCTCTTTTACTTTTAAGGGTGATGGTCCCTTGCATCAATGTTACGAGTTGTTTAGTGATTGCTAAACCTAAACCTGTCCCTCCATAGTCTTTATTACTTTGATGGGAGTGTTGTGAAAATGCTTCAAACATATGTTTTTGTTCCTCTTCATCCATTCCTATCCCAGTATCTGTCACTTCGATTATTAGATTAGCTTCATTCTCTTTAGGTGAGGAAGTTGTTATTTTAATGTGTATAGAGCCTTCTTTCGTGAACTTGAGTGCATTACTTACAAGATTAAAGATTATTTGTCTTATGCGCATCTCATCTATGATAAGTGTTGATGGTACCTGCTTCTCTACTGTTACAAGTAGCTCTAAAGCTTTCGCTGTAGCCTTATGCGTAAACACACTATATATCTCATCACATAAGGAGCGAATATTAGTCGGTTGGTACTCTATTTCTAGTTTTCCAGCTTCGACTTTAGATAAGTCTAGTATGTCATTTATGATGGTAAGTAAAATTTTCGAACTGTCTTGGACTGATTTCACATAATTTTTATGCGTAGAGTCTTGTATCTCTTTTGCAAGTAAATCAGTAAAACCAATGATGGCATTCATAGGTGTACGAATTTCATGCGACATGTTCGCTAAAAATTCTGACTTCATAGTATTTGCAGAGTCAGCTTCTTCTTTTGTTCTGTTAAGTTCTTTATCTGTTTTATCCATTCTCTTAACGATAATATGTAAGACAAACCATTCAAATATTACAAAGGCAGCATGTAATAATGTAATGTCTAAACCGCATCCATAGTTAAATACAATGATAGGTGTATCAAAAACATAGATATTATAATCTTGAAGATAATTAAATATTAAGTGGTGAATTATGATGAAAAAAGAGCCTAATGAAATCGTTTTAAAATCTTTATAAATCACTAAAAAAGACAAGGCGCCAAAGATGTGAAAGTGCATCTCTATTCTTCCTAAGCTTTGTTGTATCATTATGATGGAAAAAGTCATAAGAACAAGTGCTATAGTGTATCTATATGTTTGGGTCCCTTGAAAGAATTTGTACGATACTAAGGTAAGACCAAATAGCATACCGCCACCAACTATCCCTAGTATGTACGCATCAAATAGGTACGCAGTAATTGTAGATATAATGAACCAATGCAGTAAGACCAGTTTTAACATAAACCAATCAGCTTTAAGGTTGAGCGCTTGTTCTTTAATAAGGTTCATTCAGAAGTCCTTTTATATCTTTGTTTATTTGTTTAAAATCATAAGGATAGGTATTGTAGATATATCTTAAATATTTTGTTTTATTTACTTTTTGTATTATGTATAGATGTGCAGTATGATCATACTCTGTTTTATCTATGAAAGATTTTGAAAAAAACACATTGAATGCTTTTGTGTAGACTCTTAATATATCTGTGTTAAGGTAGATGCCTTTAAATTCAGGATTAAAAAACTCTGCATACCTCTGTGGAAGTGTCTTGTCGACAGGGGTTGATATATCTAAAAATTCTACACCGATTCTTTTTCTATTTATTTCATCTATCGAGTTATAGTAGTGATTTAATGAAGAAAGTCTTGGAGAACAGATATCCGGACAGGAAGAATAGCCAAAAAATACAAGTTTTACATCTTTGTTATCATTGAGTATGAGGTCTAAGTCTAGTTTCTTCTGTAAGCTTTTTCTTGCTAGAGATGAAACACCACTAAAGCTTGGTGCTATTACAACTAGTATAGATACTAAGACAATGCTTGTAAATATGAGTATTGCAAAGATTTTTTTTTGCATTATGCAGAGTGTTGATGCTTTATAGTCAAAATGGCATCAATGTTTTGAAGCAGTAACTCAACGAGTCTTGGTTCAAAAGATTTTCCACTTTCATTTTTAATATACTCTATAGCTTCTTCAACATCCCAAGCTTTTTTGTAAACCCTGTCTTGAGTGAGGGCGTCAAAGACATCTGCTATGGCTGTTATCCTGCCAAAGAGGTGTATATCGGTACTTTTGATACCTCTTGGGTAACCACTACCATCCCACTTTTCATGATGTTCATGAGCTATAAGTGCTGCTGTTTGCAGTAGTTCATGTTTTGATTTATGAAAAATTTCGTAGCCATAGGTGGTGTGTTCTTTCATTGTTTGAAACTCTTCCTTCGTTAGCTTAGAGGGTTTTAGCAGTATCTTATCTGGAATGATTACTTTTCCAATGTCATGCATCGGAGAAGCCATTTTTAGAAGTTGTGAATCTTCATGAGAACAGCCATATACTTGAGCTAGAAGCTCTGAAAAAAGAGCAACTCTGTTAACATGTTCGCCAGTTTCTTTTGAACGCCATTCCCCAAGTTCACCAAATGTACTTAGAACTTCTTGCTGTGTAGCAATGATATCGTTCTTAAGTTGTACTTCTTTTGTTATATCTGTTCTTATACTAATATATTCTATAATCGTTCCCTCGGTATCAACTAAGGGCATAATAGTTGCTTCAAAATAATATGGACTACCATCTTTGGCGATATTCTTTACAGTGCCATGCCAGGTTTTTTTATGTGTAATCGTATCCCATAAGTCTTTGTAGATTGCATCATCAACCTCGGGGCTTCTAAACATTCTATGATGTGATCCTATTAACTCTTCTTTAGAGTACTTACTTAATTCGCAAAATTTATCGTTTACATAGATGATGTTGCCATCTAAGTCAGATTTTGAAACAGAAGCGCCTGCATCAACTGCTAATTTGTATTGATCAAGCAAAACTTGTGTCGTATCAAACTGCCCTTGAAGTTTTTCTTTAGCTAAAAAAAGTTCTATATGGGTATTGACTCTATGTATAAGTTCTGATTCGTCAAATGGTTTTGTTATGTAGTCTTGCCCACCATGTTCAAATCCTTTTTTTATACTTTCTTTATTGGCATTCGCAGATAAAAATATGATTGGAATTTTATTTATATTTGGATTTTGTTTAATAATGTCTGCTGTTTGGTAGCCGTCTAATTCAGGCATATTAATGTCTAGGAGTATAAGGGAATAGTTCTCTTTACCTAAGAGTTCAATTGCTTTTTTACCACTTGTAGCAAAATATATATTATATAACTCTGTAGACTTTAGAACATTTGCTGCAACTTGAATATTTTTTGCATTATCGTCTACTATGAGTATATTTTGTTTAATCATGTCATATTATACGTTAATTAAATAAAATAAATATTAAAAAACATCACTATCAAATATACTCACTATCTCAATTTTATCAAATAATTATCACTTATTTATAGCTTTTTTAAGTTTCACTTAGATAGTATTTGCCTAGTAAGAATGCTCCTGTAGAGTCTTATAAGGGCATCTTAAAATAAAGATAATTCATAGTTATAAAACTTAAAATTGCCGTGATAATAGGCTGAAGGAGTATATATGCAATTAGGTTTCCTAGTTGATTTGCATCTATGTATGGGATGTAAAGGGTGTGAGATCGCATGTAAAGTGGAGAATGAAGTTCCACTAAGTACATGGAGATTACGTGTAAAATATGTAGATGTTGGAACTTTCCCAGAGACAAAGAGAACGTTTACGCCTCTACGTTGTAACCACTGTGAGAATGCACCATGCGAAAGAATTTGTCCAGTATCTGCACTTCATTATTTAGATAATGGAATTGTAAATATTGACAAAGAGAGATGTATCGGTTGTGCTGGATGTGTAATGGCTTGTCCATATGGAGCTATCTATATAGACCCACAAACACAAACTGCTGATAAATGTACATACTGTGCTCACCGTGTAGCATCATCTATGATGCCAGCATGTGTTGTTGCTTGTCCTGTTCAAGCAAATATTTTTGGAGACTTAGATGATCCAACTTCAAATATTTCTCAGTACATTGGTGCACATCAGCCTAGTGTTCAAGTAAGAAAACCTGAGAAGGGTACGAATCCTCATCATTACTATGTTGGTGGCGGTAATGCTTCTCTTAATCCTCTAGCATCTGCTAGACTTGAAGGTGATAACTTGTTTGGTAAAATAACAACACTTCCAGTAGGAGGACACCACTAATGGCAGCACATGAAATTTTAGCAGCAACAAATGCTGTAGTCACTTTAGATGTAGCACTTCCAGGGACAGTATGGCCTTGGTTAGTAACTGTAAATATGTGGGCTAAAAGTATAGGTACCGGTGTGATTTTCATGCTTTTTATGCTTTTGAGAATGCATCCAGAGTCAGGAAACAAATTGAGAATGCAAACATCTATAGTTGCATTTATATTTATTAATATATTCTTATTATTTACATTAGCTGATTTACATCAGCCATTTAGATTTTGGCATATATTAGTTTATCCTAGCTTTACTTCTGCAATAGCATGGGGTACATTTATGGCTTCAGCATTCCTTGGTCTTTTGACTTTACTACTTTTAGTAGCTTGGAGAGCAAGAACAAATGTAGAGTGTAATACTAACTATGACAAAATACTGTTATGGACGACAATATTAGCAATCCCTGTAACTCTATATACAGCTGCGTTGTTATCTCAGTGTACAGCTCGTGAATTATGGCAAATGCCAGCAGAGTCTGCTCAAATGATTTTAGCCGCATTACTTTCTGGTTCAGCAACAATGATTCTTATTGGTGGTGATAAACTAACGTATGAAGCTAAAAAAACATTAGGTGTAGTTTTAGGTCTTAGTGCATTAATGTCGTTTATAATCTACATGTCTGAGTATATCTTTGGTGCTATGAAGGCAGAAGAGATTGCATTTACTTTAGAATATATTAAAGGTGATGGAGCATACACAGTTATGTTCTGGTTAGGTCAATGGATGACTTATATATTACCAATGTTACTAATAGTATTAAGCAGAAGTTCAAAAAGCGAAAGTATTTTAAAACTAGCATCAATATTAGCAATTGTGGGTCTATTTATCGTTAAACATGTTTGGTTAATGATTCCACAACTACTACCTATGAGTTAAGGAGACTATATAAATGTATTTACAAAGTAGAAGAACATTTTTAAAAGGCGCTGCATTTTCTGTTGCAGGCGTTGCTATTGCAAAGGGTGTATTTACAGCTGATGCTATTGCAGAATCAGTAAGTGATTCAAAATTTACTAACACTCCAGATTCTTTATCATTCTATCCTCCGATGGAAGAGTGGGAAGACTTTAAAGAGTTAGATGGAAACGATTGGAAACGTGGTGGTATTGAACGCCATGGTGTAAGAAGTGATTCTAATCCAGATGGTATAGAAGTTAATGATTATACTATTGTACCAACTGCATGTTCAAACTGTGAGGCTTCTTGTGGTTTAACAGCATGGATTGATAAAAAAACTTTTACAGTTAAAAAATATATGGGAAATCCTCTTCATCCAGGTTCCCGTGGACGTAACTGTGCAAAAGGTTATGCAACTCAAAGTCAAATGTATGATCCAGATCGTATAGCATTCCCACTTAAACGTGCAGCTGGTTCAGCTCGTGGTGAAGGTAAATGGGTTCGTACAACTTGGGATGATGCAATGACAGCAATTGGGAACAAGATGCATGATGCAATGATAGGTGATGATGAATTATCTAAAAAATCATGTATGTTCCATGTTGGTCGTCCAAATGAGAATGGTTTTACTGGTAAGGTATGGCACACTCTTGGTCAAGATTGTTTTAATTCACATACAAATATTTGTAGTTCTGGTGGTCGTACTCCAACTATTCAATGGGCAAATGATGATAGAAGTTCTCCAGATTGGGCTAATGCTAAGCTAATCTTTTTAAACTCTTCTCATGCTGCTGATGCTGGTCACTACTTTCAACAAGCTGCTGGACACATCGCTGATGCTAGACGTAAAGGTGCAAAACTTGTAGTAATGGATCCTCGTATGTCTAACTCTGCTGGTATGGCAGACTTATGGATTGCTTGTTGGCCTGGAACTGAAGCAGCACTTTACTTATACTTAGTGCAAAGAATGCTTTCAGAAGACAAAGTGAACAAGGCGTTTGTAAAGAAATGGTTTAACTGGGAAGTTATGATGGATAATAAGGCTTACTTATTATTTATGGTAGAAAAAGGGTATATCTCTAAAGTTCCTAAGAAAAATGATTTTGATGCTTACATCGAGATGCTTAAAGAGCTTTATGCACCATATACTTTAGAATATGCTTCTAAAGAAACACGTGTACCTGCATATAAAATTGAAGAATTATATGATATGTTTATTTGGGCTGGTACATCTATATCTTCATACTTCTGGCGTGCTGCTGCTGCTGGTAATCTTGGTGGTTGGACATCTGGTCGTACAGGTTTCTTAGCACTAGGTATGCGTGGAGCTATCGGACCAGAGGGTGGGACTTTCTTCCACCACTTCCATGTTATTTCTGTTGCTGGTAAGGGAGGGAGCGCTACTGTTGGTCAAGGTAAACGTGGCTCAAACATTCCTAAGGTTGATACTTGGAATGAGTTGTCTTTCCCACCAGAATGGCCAATGTCATCGTATGAGATGTCTTTCTTGTTACCACACTTACTTGCAGACACTGAGTGGCAAGATAAATGGAGAGCAAAAGGTCTTCAAGTTCCTAAAAAACTTTCTGTTTGGATTCCTCGTATGTACAATCCAGTTTGGATTAACCCAGATGGATTTAGATGGATAGATACTATCAAAGATGAGTCTAAGATGGAGTTAACATTTAACTTGTCTCCAACTTGGTCTGAAACTAACTGGTATGTTGATTATATCCTACCTGTTGGACTTGCTGGTGAGCGTCATGATCAGCATTCTGAAGCTACTATGCCTGCAAGATGGACATCTTTCCGTCAACCAGTTATGCGTGTTGCTCTTGAAAAAGCAGGATGGAAACCTAAAAATCCTAACCGTGCTACACTAGAGGCTCACATTAAAGCGGGTCTTGGTGAAGTTTGGGAAGAAAATGAGTTCTGGTTTGATATGTGTGTTAATTATATCGATCCAAAAGGTGACTTATTTATTGACGCTGCGAAGACTAAAAGTGTTAAATCTATGTGGGAATCTAAAAAGAACCCAGGTAAACCTGTAACTATTTCTGAGTGGTATGATGCTGCATTTGGTGACAACTTACCTAACCTTAAAGCAACTGCTACAGCTGATTCACGTTATAAAGATGCTGAATACCCAGTATATGAATATATGCGTGATCATGGTGCTTGGATGGAAGAGAACCATATCTATTCTCCACAAGAACGTGAGATAAAAGATGATGGGGAAAACTACATCTCTCATGGTCATAAATATGAGAAAAAACATGTACATATAGATAAACGTACAGGTGTAATGACTGCCCAACATAATGGTAAGAAAAAATCTATGGGTATCGAGATAGATGGTGTTAAGATGGAAGGTTTTGCTACATTAGACAAAAAACTTGACTTCTTCTGTGAGTGGTTAGCTGATGAATGGAAATGGCCTGAATATTCTATTCCATTCTATCCTCGTGATGAGAAAGAGAAAAAAGAGATGAAAGAGATTGTATCTCACGTTAACCATATGTATATGACTGAAAAAGATTCATATGCGCTAAATACGGTTTTCCGTTTACCATACAATATTCATACTCGTTCTGCTAACTCGAAGCACTTGATGGAAATTTCACAAAATCATGACCCTATTTGGATAAGTACTCCAGATGCTGCTCGTCAAGGTTTTAAACGTGGAGATGCTATCCGTGTAAATATTACAGATAGTATCACTGGTTTAGATTCTGGTTATTTTGTAGCTATGGCTGTTCCAACTGAGGGTGTACTTCCAGGTACTTTAGCATGTTCTCACCATGGTGGTCGATGGAAACTAGTAAACTCTATAAGTATCCCTAATGGTGTTACAGATGGAAAAGTTGATTCTCAACCAGTAGTTCGTAATATGAATGATCCTAAATTTATGGCTCATTCACCAGATAATGTTGGTACAACTGCTGGACAAATCAAAATCGAAGATTATGATGGTACAAGTGGTATTAACAGTTTTGGTGTTCCAACTGCTGAACTTCAGATGGATGGTAAAGAGGGTAAACTTAAGTATACTAAGGGTATTACACCTTTCCATACTGAAAGATTTGCTGAGTATAACCGTGACTCTGGAAATATTTGGTGGGATGGGCTCAGTGGTTCATGGCAAAATGCTGTAGCTGCTCCACATCCAGACCCTATTTCTGGTATGCACTGTTGGCACCAAAAGGTTATCTTAACAGCAGCAGAGCCTGGTGATAAGATTGGTGATATCTTTGTAAACTATGAAAATAACTTTAAAGTATACCAAGGATGGCGTGATCAACTTACTCGTGGTTTAGATGAAGATTCAACTCTTCGTCGTCCTAGACACATTAAGCGTCCATGGGTACCTCTAAGTGACAAAGCTTACGCAGTAAAAATCAAAAAATAATAGCTTAGAATTCGGATAGCGACGCATCTTCTGCGTTGCTTCCTCGTCATGCACTATAGTGCACTTCCTTGTCAGTACCTTGAATCTACAACACTCTCCAAATTCTATTATAAATTCATGTTTATTATTTATAGTTATGGCTATTTAAATTCAGCCCATAGCATTCTTATCCATAATCCAAAAGTACTTGTATATCCAACTTCAGAAAAAACTAAATTTCCCTTAGCATCATAGATAAAAGTAGTAGGGTAGGCGGGAACTTTATACTCACTTGCTAAAAATCCTTCATCATCATTATATACTTTATAATTTATACCATTTTCTTTCATATACTGCTCAATAGTTATATCTGAGCCTGATTTTACAGCTATTGTCAGTACTTCAAAGTGATTAGCTATTGTTTGGATGTTATGAGATTCTACTTTACATACAGGACACCAAGTTGCCCAAAAATGTATTAAAATCGGTTTATTCGTTGGAAATATATACTTAGTGTCATTAATGAGTGTTAGATTAACTAGAGAGAGTGCTTGCTTATTTACATTCTGAGCCTTATACAGACTCATTATATTTGCAAATAGAGTCATCAACACGATAAATGTAACAATCTCTTTAAGGTATTTCTTTATATTAGCTTTCATTTAACAATCCTCTAACAATTTGAAGGTATTATAGTCTAATTAATTAAAGGAAAAGTATGTTGAAAATTTTAACAATGGTAGGGCTTGTTTTAATGGTTAGCACAAGTGCAAGTAATAAAATGTCAGGTGCATCAGATAACTTTCAAAGCGTAATGCCTCAGCAGTCTATACTGCTACAAAGTGGTCCTGAAAAAGAGTCTTGTTCAAGGTGTGGTATGAACTTGATTATGTTTTACAAAACAAATCATGCAGCAAAATTAAATGGACATCAATATCAGTATTGTTCGCTTCATTGTTTAACTGAACATGAGAACAGTGGAGCAAAACTAAGTGAGAAAAAAGTAGTAGATGTATTGACTCTAAAGTTTATAGATATAAATGATGCTCAGTATGTAGTTGGAAGTGACATAGATGGAACTATGAGTAGAGTTTCAAAATATGTTTTTAGACATGAAAAAAATGCTAAAATTTTTCAGTCTAAATTTGGGGGAATCATTATGGATTATAATGATGCTAAGAAAGTATCTCAGCAAGATTTCTAAGCCATAATTCCTTTTATCATAAAGAATAATAATCCTGCCAATACAGCAGCTGCAGGGACAGTAATCACCCATGCAGCGATGATTTTTTTCACAGCGTCTCTTTTAACATATTGAACTTTTTTTGTTTGTTTGATATGTTTTTTAGTGTTGCGGATGATTTTCTTTTCATCTTTGATCATCTTGTAGAGTATAGCGATTCTCTCATAGTCACTTGGTGTTTTAGGATCTTTTTCTTGCAAATCGTTAAGCTCAATTCTATAGGCATCACGAGTGAGTTTTTCCTCTTTGATAATCTCTTTATCTTCTTCAATTGTATTTTGAAATGAATCTTTTACATGAAGCCATTCTCTTAAAAAGCCAACACCAAATATACCACCGATAGCGATATGTGTTGAACTAACAGGAAGCCCTAATTGTGATGCTATGATAACCGTGATAGAAGCGGCCATAGCAATGGAAAAAGCTCTTATCTGATCTAACTCAGTTATCTCTGAACCAACAGTTCTGATAAGCTTAGGACCGTAGAGGGCTAGACCTAGTGCAATCCCTAATGCTCCTACACCCATCACCCATAATGGGATAGATGCTTTTGAAGAGATACCACCATTGACTACTGCATCATTTATAGCGGCTAATGGACCTATAGCATTTGCAACATCATTTGCACCATGAGCAAAACTTAAAAGAGCTGCTGCAAAAATGAGAGGAATAGTAAAAAGCGTATTTACACTTGCTTTATTATTTTCTAACATAGTAAGATTTTTTTGAATTTTTGCTTTTACAATAATGTAAACAAATACAGCCACTATCGCACCTAGGGTTAATGCGATTAATAGCGTTGGTTTTTTTGTCATTTCTATGCTAATTAAGGGAATGATATTAAGAGTATCTACCACTTGTGGCCATATTTTTTTAAGACCCTTGAGGGTCAAGTAGGTAATGAAAGCCATAGACATAACAGCAACAAAAATAGGTACATATGTTTTAGCCGCTGCTACCTTATCTTCTTTAAATACAATGGATTTTTTTATGGCAAAAAGAAATGCTGCTGCGATTAAACCACCTAGTACAGGTGATATTATCCATGAAGCCGCTATCTTAGCCATTGTAGACCAGGATACGATGCTAAAACCAGCGGCAGCTATTCCTGCACCCATTACTCCACCAACTATGGAGTGTGTTGTAGATACTGGAGCTTTCATCATGGTTGCGAAGTTGAGCCATAGTGCAGCTGCCAAAAGTGCTGCCATCATTGCCCATATAAATGGGTCAGGATTTCCTCCAAAAGCAGAGATGTCAATGATGCCTTTTTTAATAGTTTTTACAACTTCTCCACCAGCTATCAAAGCCCCACTTGCTTCAAAAATTGCAGCTATGATAATCGCTACTGTCATAGTCATAGCTTTAGAACCAACTGCCGGGCCAACATTATTAGCTACATCATTAGCTCCAATATTCATAGCCATATATGCACCTATAAGAGCAGCTACAGCTAAAAACATATTGTTCGAAACTCCTCCATTACTTAAAAAACTAAAAGTTAAAACAGCTATCATAAAAAACAGCGCGAATCCCAATCTCATAAAATCAGTTCCACTTTTTTTAAGTGCTTCACGTTCTAGTTTTTCAAAAGTTTGAATTTCCATTAATTGCCCTTTATATTTTTGTGATTATAACAATATTGAGATTAGAGCTAAGTTACAAGATGATAACAATGTATATTATTTACTCTCTAGTATATACGCTTTTATGATTTCTTGACGTTCTAGAGGTCTATCCGCTCCACTACGTCCAAGTGTTGCGACATTATTTAATTTATTAATAGTAGTTATTGAATCTACTGTTATCTCACCAAATATTGTATGGTGACCGTTGAGCCAAGGAGTAGCTGCTGTTGTGATGAAAAACTGACTTCCATTTGTGTATGGTCCTCTGTTAGCCATAGCTAAGATACCTGGTTTATCAAAAACTTTGTTTTTAAACTCATCTTTAAAGTCTTTTTTCCATATGCTTTCGCCACCCATACCACTCTCAGTTGGATCACCACCTTGAATCATGAAATTATGAATGATTCTATGAAAGGCTACTCCATTATAATAACCATTTTTTATATGTGTAGTGAAATTTTCTACTGCAAGTGGAGCTACATCTGCAAAAAGTTCAAGTTCTATTTTACCTTGTGTGGTTTCTAAAACTACATGTGGGTTTTTTACTTCTGCAAATAAACTTGCAACTAGGGCTACTACTAATAATACTTTTTTCATGAATATCCTTTATGATATGAAGATTTTTTTTAAATTTGTAATTTTTTGACACTCATTCATGTAGACAATATAAACTTTATCATTTGCAAGATTAACTGCATATGCTAATTTGTCTTCACTTATCTCATCTATATCAAGGAGCAAAACAATATCAGCAGTATGTGCATTAATATTATCATAATCACTAAGTATAATATGTGAATTTTCTTGGTCAATTAAACTTTTAGAACTATCTAATAAAACAGCTTTATCTTTGATAAAAAACTTTAAATCTTCATCTAAATTAACTTTATTCTTTTCAGAACTAATGCATAATATAGATAAGTCACTTTTTACTGAGGTATGTTCGGAGATTAATTGCATAGCCATAGCAATAGGATTTGCGTTAATAAACTCTATTTTCGCTTTTGTAAGATGAAAATTTTGTGTAAGTTTAAAAACAAGCTCTATTTCTTCTTTAGCATTTACTAAACTAAGATGAGACTTATGTGTCTTAGAGTAAAGGTAAGTTAAAAAATCATCATCTAGTAGGTTAGTGTCATCACAGAGTACATATTTTGAGATTTTCTTGAGAGACTTGAATTGTTCTGGGGTTATTATGGATATAGATGTGATATCTATATCTACTATTGTATATTCAATGATGTTTAAAAGTTGTACTTTTAGTTTGTCGCAACTTAAAGTAGTTGGTTTGATAAGAGTTATATTCTGCATAGGATATTTTAATTTTAGTAAAATAGCCTTTAAGAGCAGAGCTGTTGTTTTGCCAGATTGAGTATGTCCATAGATTACTTCTTTTGTATAATCTTCATTATCTATAAATGCTATTTGCTCTTGTGAGGCAAAATGAATCTTTGTAGGATTGTCGTATATTAAATATTGAGTGAATAGATTTGCTAGAATAAAATCTTTTGGAGGCATATTAAAATTAGTGTTTAAAGCATTATAAAGTTTACTAAGTATTTTTTTTTCATCAGAATCACTAAAGATGATTTTTTCATAGGGAAGAATATCTTGTTTGTTTTGGGCGAGGTGTTGATAATCCTCATAACTTAAATTTTGGGTAAGAAGAAAGGTAGATAAAGCTACGCCATCATTATGAAGTATTTCATTGAATTTAGTAAGTATGAAGTTACTTATATTATCAGAGGATTTTTTAAGCTCGGCCTTATCTAAATCATGAAAATTCCACTCTTTATGTTCAAATATATAGATACCTCGTGTAGGGTCTAAGGCTAATAATGGAATACTCATACTTAGATTATGATGGTAGACAGTGATATCTTGGTATAGAATAAAGTTATTTTTAATAGAGAGATTTTTTATATTTTTAAGTAAAATGGAGTCTAGCGACGAGAGTGTTAACTTTTTTGTCTGTTTATTGAATAAAGAGGCAAAAAAATTAAACTGCATAGTTATGTGATAGATAAATTGTCGCAAAAGAGCGACAATTTAGGTTGAAATTATTTACCAGCTGCAACGCGGTCTTTAAGACCTTTACCAGCTTTAAATTTAGGAACCATTTTATCTTGAGTTGTATAAGTTTTATCAGTACCTGGTACTTTACCACTTTTACCTTTTTGTAGTGCAGCAGAAAAACTACCGAAACCTACTAAAGAGATATCATCTTTTTTAACTAATGCTGATGTTACTGCCTCAGTAAATGCTTTAATACATGCTTCTGCTTCAACTTTAGTTTTATAATCACCGCTTGCTTGAACTAGTTCAACGAACTCTGCTTTATTCATAAATAAACCCTTGACTTAATAAAATTTATCCGAAATCATCTATAAAGATAATTCAGTTACAGACACTTTATTACTTATTTGCTTAAATTATTCTTCTTTTTATCAAAAACAAGCATAAATTTATAAAACTTTGTCTTTTTAAGCCCTGTTTTAGCTTGTTTGACGAGTTTATTAAAAATAACAATGCTATGTTTTATTACGTTATGGTGAGTATTAGTTGTGTTTATTGATAAAAATATCTCATCTAAGGCTTTTCTTTCGTTTGATGTGAGTGCACCCATGTACTAGTCCTGTAGCTTATTAATTTTTCTTACTGCTCGAATGATTTCATCATCTTCTAAGGAGCCTAACATCTTCATAACAATAGAAGCTGCCTGAGGTTTTGCTCGTCCTAGTTTCCAGTCTTGATAGGTGCGCATAGATATACCTAATGAAAGAGCCATATCTTTTAAAGATATCTTACGACCATTATTTTGCGACTCAAGAGAGTTGTGAAGAATATTAAATAAATCATTGATTTGCATTTAAAAAGTATACGGTATATAAACTTAAATATACATTTAATATGTGTTTATATAAGTTTTAATTAATATAATATATTATATATAATGTGTAATACACGTTTAATTATGTAAACTATACAGAAAACCGTGTACATTTTACAAAAAAAATTACTATGCTTCTATGGAAACATCAGTTGGTTTTAAGTGGATAGTGCCGTTTGTAACAACTAGGGAAAAATTGTCATATTTTTTTGCTTGAGTTTTATAGGTAAGGCTTTTGTGGTCATTGATAACAAATCGAATAGTATTAAAACCCTTTATAGGTTGTTTGATGTTTATAGATGCTTCATAGACTGACTCATAGATGCTTTTTTTTGCATTTTTAAGTTCTTGTATTTCAAGTTCTATGGAGTCAACCTTTTGTGGTTTATGCCTTTGCGCTTCTTCTAGGTTGAACTTCAAGTCTTCTATGTCTACATCTATAAACTCAAGTTTCTTCTTTAAAATCGATATCGCTCTTGGATTTATCTCAAATACATTTTCCTCACCACTTACAATATCAATGTTTATAGAGTTTGAAGCAAAAATTTTAACATTTTTCTTAACATGCTTAATGGTTACATGCTTTGCATATATTGTCCCACCTAAGCAGGAGTCTATAGTGACGTTAGTAGCATGTACTTCACCTCCTTCAAGTAGTTTTATCTCTGCTTTATGACACCTCAAGTTGCCTTTATGTCTGTTTATCTTTGCAAATTTTGCTGACTGGTTAGATGTTTGGTGTGTTGCTCCATCTATTATGAGGTTTGTTGCGTTTAAAAAAGAATTGGAACCGACAAAACCTTCTACATGGATAGTTTCACTTGTAAGTTCTACTCCTTCACCAATCCCATCCTTGGTAGAATCATGTTCTTTGAGGATGATTTCTATATTGTTGTTTTCATCATCAGCAAGTTGTTCTTGCACGCGTGATAATTTTTGCATTTTTATTTTATTGTCTATGGTGAGTTTGTCATCTTTTGTACTTACAAACCCTTTTTCTTTTGAAATATAAAGTTTTTTATCTTCGTTTTCTTCTATCTTAATAGTATCAGTGTCAATGGCCTGTGTAGTATCTTTTGCATTAGAAAAAGCGGCTGCATCTACTATCTTTCCAAAAGCATTAAGACCATTTTGTCCAAATTTGGGCTTAATGAACTCTATGATAACTTCACCTTTTTCTACTTCACTAATCCCAAATTCATTTTTTTTATGTTCATAATGTTTTATTAACTGACTTTTTTTAGTTATGTTTGGAGTTATCCCTCTAAAGAGTGGGAGTTTTATGTTTTTATGAAATTTGCCATCTGATAGATGTTTTGTAAATGCTTTCAGTTGGTGTATATAAGCTTCGTCATAGAGATTTAAAAGTATCCCCTCTTTGGCTTTTATCTTGTTAAATTCGGAGGTAATGACTCTATATAAATCTTTTATTTTAGAGTACTTATTTGGTATGATTGAGTCTTTTGAAATGATGATGTTTACTTTAGTTTTAAACTCATTGTATTCTATCTCGTAGTGGATGACAATATCAAAGTTTACTTTTTCAAATATCTCTATGATGTACAGTTGTTTAAACTCTACATGTTCATTAATGATCTTTTCATCTGTTGCGTAATGTTCTTGAATATTTTCATTAAAATGAAAAAACTCTTTTTCATGAATAGTTTTAATGTAGGACTCAATACTTAATATCTTAAAGTCAATTGCCGATAGACTTAGTGCATGATTTTTTGCATATTTTTGTAAAGAATTTAAAATATTTTTAGTTTTTACTTTAGTTGGTTTCATTATGCTATAAGGCTAATAAATCACTATAATCATACTTAGAAAAATCAAGATAAAGTTTGCCATTTTGTTCTATGATACGAATATCTTTTTTTGCGATACTCTCAAAACGTCTTTTTATGCTTTTGCGTTGCGATGATTTTAAGTCAAGTGTTTTGAGGTAAGTTTTTACTTCTATGATTTGTACTTCATCGTTATGCTCAACGAGGTGAAGTGTCTCAGTCTTTTGTTGTTCATGAAGCATCTTTGCGTTTATAAGCTCAAGAACATGTTTAAGTTGTTCATCTTTATTTTCATAAATTTGTTCTATCTTATCTCTTTCATCTCGAAGCATTTGCTCTTTATCTCCTATGAGACGGTCTATCTTATCTTCTAGTTGGTTGATTTTTTGTTTTAAGTAGTGATTCTCTCTTTTGTAAAGTGTTAAGACTGTTGCTACAGTTGTTTTTGCACTTTGAGTAGCTACAACTTGTTTTTGTTTAGGTTCACTTTTTACGGGATTATCAACGATTATGAGTGTCTCCCCCGAATCAATAATATAGTTTAGTTTTTTAGCACGAATCTTGGAATTAACCATCTCTTTGCTCATTTTAAATTGTTGCGAATATTCATCTATAGTTAATTTCATGCTGTTTTCCAAAAACTTTTTCTTTATTTTATCATAAATTTTTTTATTGGGCGTGAAGTTTTGGTATAATTGCGTATATTAATAATAGGTGTTTATATGAGTAAAGGTATTTTAGATATCGTAAAGCCAGGGGTGCTTTTTGGTGAGGATGTACAAAAAGTGTATCAAGCAGCTAAGGATAATGGTTTTGCTATCCCTGCTATCAATGTAGTCTCAACTGACTCTATTAATGGAATATTGGAAGCAGCAGCAAAAGTAAAATCCCCTGTAATCATTCAGTTTAGTAATGGTGGGGCATCTTACTATGCGGGGAAAGGTTTAAGTAATGAGGGTGAAAAAGCAGCTATAGCTGGTGCCGTTGCTGGTGCAAAACATGTGCACGCCATGGCAAAGGCCTATGGTGTTGCAGTGATTCTTCATACTGATCATGCAGCAAAAAAATTACTCCCTTGGATAGATGCACTTCTTGATGCTGGTGAAAGTCACTATAAACATACAGGGAAGCCTCTTTATTCTTCTCATATGTTAGATCTTTCAGAAGAGACACTTATAGAAAATGTACTTACTTGTAAAGCTTATCTTAAAAGAATGGCCAAAATAGATATGAGTATAGAGATAGAGCTTGGGTGCACAGGTGGAGAGGAAGATGGCGTAGACAATACAGAGATGGATAATTCACTTTTATATACTCAGCCAGAAGATGTAGCTTATGCTTATGAAGAGTTGATGAGCGTATCTTCGCATTTCACTATCGCCGCTTCATTTGGAAATGTGCATGGTGTTTATAAGCCAGGTAATGTGAGCTTAACTCCAAAAATTTTAGATAATTCACAAAAATATATAGAAGAAAAATTCAAAACTTTACCTAAACCTGTTAACTTTGTTTTTCATGGTGGTTCAGGAAGTGAAAAATCAGAGATAGAAGAAGCCATCGGCTATGGTGTTATCAAGATGAACATTGATACAGATACCCAATGGGCTACTTGGCTTGGTACGAAACAATATGTTGAAAAATATAGTGATTACCTCCAAGGTCAAATAGGAAATCCAGAGGGTCAAGATAAGCCAAATAAAAAATATTATGACCCTAGAAAATGGTTACGAGCGGGTCAAGAAACTTTAGTTGAGCGTGCAGTTGAAGCGTTTAAAGATTTAAACGCATTAGATAGGAACTAAAAAGTTCTTAGCTCTTAAAGTAAACCTTTAATACGTAGAGCCTTTAAGAGTTGGTTTGACTTATTTTGATTAAATCGCCAAAAGTGCTCATGGTCAAATTTAGTATGTGCTTTTATGGCTTCATAGAGAGCTACATGATCTATATCATTATTATCTTGTATTATCTCAATAGCAATAGCTTCTAGCTTAGCTTGTGCTTCATCTGTTGTATCATCGTCATGTAGCTGTTCTTGAGGTAAAAACTCTCTTATTTTATAAAAACTCACCGCCACTAAAAGGATGAAAAATGTCATCATCCATGTTTGTGTATCAAGTATCATTTAGTGCCTTTTTTATATTTTTTTCATCTTCAAAGAAAAAGATTAAGCCATAATCCTCTCCATATCTTTTTAGAATCTAAGACCCGTATAGTAATAGTGAATAATCTTTATGTTATTCTATCATAAAGATTAGCTTAAAAACTAATTTAAAATAAAAAAGTGAGTTCATGAACGATAAAGTATTTACTAAAACTATAAAAAAACAGTTTGAGTTTGATGAAGAGGTAGCTGTCGTATTTGATGATATGTTAAGTCGTAGCGTACCACACTATGAAGAGTCTCAAAAAATAACTCAGTTTTTTGCACTTAAAAATTTAAAACAGGGTGGAATTTTATATGACCTAGGTTGTTCTACTGCTTCACTCTTGATATACTTAGCTAAACAAACGAATGACCTTACGCTTATAGGTCTAGATAATTCCGAAGCGATGCTAACCCAAGCGAGAAAAAAGGCAAATGCATTAGGTGCAAATATAGAATTATATAATGCAAATATATTAGAGTTTGAGTATGAACAAGCAGATGTGTTTGTAAGTAACTATACTTTGCAGTTTATTCGTCCACTCGTTCGTGAAAAATTACTTCAAAAAATATCAACTAGTTTAAAGAAGGAGGGAGTCTTTATCTTTAGTGAAAAGATTATATCGCATCATCCTAAATTAAATAAAGATTTAATAGAATTTTATTATCAATTTAAAAAAGAAAATGGTTATAGTGAGTTTGAGATAGCTCAAAAACGAGAAGCATTAGAAAATGTACTTGTTCCATATAGTGAAGAGGAAAATATCCAGATGGCACTCAATAATGGTTTTAAACATTGTGAAATAATATCACGCTGGGCAAATTTTGCTACTTTTATTGCCATAAAGTAATTAAGTCCTTAGTAGACATTTTTTCCAGTATTTTTATTTTCAGGCTCTGTGAAATTCTTTTCTATCTCTTCATAGGTGATTATATCATTATCACAATCTTTATGGTAATAGCCTTGCAAGTCATAGTATTCATTACAGTCACTGTAATATTTTGCAGAGACACCATGTTTGTTAACGCAGGCTGTGAAACTAAGAGCTGTTAAAGTAAGGATTGATAGTATTATTATTTTCATATCTCTAATAAGCAAATTTTATACCTTTATTTAAACTTTAAAACTTTTTGTTGTTTTACAAAACTCATTTAAAAAACATTCGTCGCACTTTGGGTTTTTGGCCTTGCAGATATAACGACCAAAAAGTACCATCCCTTGATGCAAGGCATGAAGATTGTTCTTAAATTTTTTAACTAAGGTTGCTTCTGTTGCAATAGCTGTTTTATCATCACTAAGACCAAGACGATGACTTACTCTAAATACATGCGTATCTACTGCCATAAGATTCGCTCCAGTATATTCTATCATTACAACATTTGCTGTCTTTTGTCCAACTCCAGCAAGTGATTGTAGGTCTTTTTCATTCATTGGTATTTCACCATGAAAGACTTCTTGAACTCTCATGGCCATTTTTAAAAGGTTTTTTGCCTTATTGTTAAAAAATGAACAGGTATTTAGCAGTGCTTTTACATCATTTATATCTGCACAACTTAAGGTATTTGTATCTGGATAGGCTTCAAAGAAAGCAGGAGTGATGATATTGACACGTTTGTCTGTGCATTGTGCTGAAAGAGCTACTGCAACGACTAGTTCATAAGCGTTTTTATACTCTAGTTCTGTTACTGCATCACTATATCTCTCTATGAATCTTTGGTGAATCTCTTTTATTTCTGCTTTAGTCGCTTTTTTCATAACGTAAGTTTACACTAAAATAAGCTTTGTTTATTAATCGTTAGCTTAAAGCTACTAAAATTTTCTTAATTTAATATAGGAATTTGAATGAAAATAGTTACAAAAGTAGTTACATCTTTAGCAGTTTTATCAACCTTGTCATTTGGGCAAACACTCGTTACAGTAAATGGTAAGCCTATTACCGACCAAGAAGTAAATGCAGAGTTAATGCAGGCTACTCAAGGAAGATTTAATCAAGTTCCACCAGAAAAGCAAAGACAGTTTAAACAACAGGTCTTAGAACAACTTGTAGCAAAAGAACTTATCTATGGTGATGCTAAGAAAACTGGTGTGATGAACTCTAAGCAGTTTAAAGCTGAGTATGAAAAAGTTCAAGAGCGCGTTAAAAGAGAGTTAGCGATCCAAGTATGGCAAAAGCAACAACTTGATAAAGTGACAGTTTCCGCAAAAGAATTAAAAAAATATTATGATGCTAATAAAGAAGAGTTTAATGAAAAAGAATCAGTTCATGCTCGTCATATACTAGTAAAAACTCAAGAGGAAGCAAACTCTATAGTGAATCAACTCAAAGGTCTAAGTGGTGAAGCTTTAAAATCAAAGTTCATTCAACTTGCAAAAGACAAGTCCACTGGACCAAGTGGACCAAAAGGTGGGGATTTAGGTTATTTTGCTCAAGGACAAATGGTTCCAGAGTTTAATGCTAAAGTATTTAGTATGAAAGTAGGGACAGTTTCAGCACCTGTTAAAACTCAGTTTGGCTTTCATGTTATCTACTTAGAAGATAAAAAAGCTGGTAAAACAAGAGCATACACAGAAGTAAAATCTTTCATAGAGCAACGTCTTAAAATGGAAAAATTTAAATCAGTTATGCAAGAAAAAATGTTAGCACTTAAAAATAAAGCAACTATCAAATAACTATGTCTCCAACTCCTATCTCTAAATTTACTTTAGAGGGTAGGGAATTTTTTGTCAAGCGAGATGATTTTGTAGACCCATATTTAGCGGGAAATAAATTTCGCAAACTTCATACACTTTTACAGACACCTAAAGATACATATCATAAAATCATCTCTTACGGTGGAACCCAATCAAACGCAATGCTTGCAATTTCTGCGCTGTGTAAGCAAAAAGAATGGGAGTTTATATACTATTCTAAGCCTATCTCTCAAACACAAGAAGATGCTAACATTGGAAATCTTTTTTTAGCAAAAAAATTAGGGATGCAACATATTCAAGTTTCAAATGAGGGATATCGAGATACTATCAATTCCTTAGGACTTAACCTAGAAGAGAAAAGCTTCATCATACATCAAGGCGGAGCAGTACTAGAGGCGCAAGATGGTTTGAACCTCTTAGCATCAGAGATACTCGAACAAAGTCCTCCTGTTAAGGCTGTAGCAACTCCAAGTGGTACTGGGACAACTGCTTTATATTTAGCTTTAAATTTGAAAGAATATAGAGTATATACTGTTCCTTGTGTAGGGGATAGCAAGTATCTTCAAACCCAAATGCTCTCTCTTGTTAAAGAAATTCCCAAAAATCTAATCATCTTGGAGCCTAAAAAGAAATATCATTTTGCTTCCCTTTATGAAACTTTTTATAAAATGTATAAAAAAACTATGGAAGCAGGGATTGAGTTCGATTTGTTATATGCACCATCTATGTGGGAATGTTTACTAGAACAAACAAACGAAAAGATTTTATATATACATAGCGGTGGAGTTACTGGAAACTCCAGTATGCTCCAGCGTTATGCTAAAAAGAGTTACTTTATAAAGTAAAGTTTAGCACCGATGATGAGGTCTTCATGTGCTGTAACGATAAGGTTACTTGGTGTTTGTAGTCCAAAATCTGTATACTTAATTTTCACACTGCCCTCGATATAGAGTCCATTATCATCTTCTTTTATCTTTACTGGAAAGTTTATCTTTTTGCTTACATTATTGATGCTCATGATACCACTTGCGTGATTATCTACTATAGTATAT
>Ga0256840_1000889_pt1 | contig 29561 bp, 30 predicted proteins | sample 355202metaG_FD_185969 | JGI IMG/M metagenome (GOLD analysis project Ga0256840, IMG submission 185969) | Hydrothermal vent microbial communities from Mid Atlantic Ridge, Atlantic Ocean - 355-202 | ecosystem: Environmental > Aquatic > Marine > Hydrothermal vents | place: Atlantic Ocean: Mid... | reverse complement strand
ACTTGAAATATTTTTTTGGGATAAACCTAAAGGGTTAAAAACTTTTGGGCACAAATTAGAAGATGCAAAAAAATCTAAAACACTCGCTAAAAATCAAGGGCTATACAATGGTTTTTTAGCTGCCGGTCTTATTTGGGCAATTATTAGCGAAAATAATTTTAAAGAAATAGCGTTGTTCTTTTTAATTTGTGTAACAATAGCTGGTATTTATGGTGCATATACTACACAAAAAAGAAAATTGTTTTTTGTACAATCTATTCCTGCTCTAATTGGAATTGTATTCATTTTACTAAACATTTAAAAACTACAAATATTAGAAATCTTACCCAAAACCACATCAGTTATTTATTTCTTTCTTAATTTATTAAATTTACATAAAATGAAAATAACCGCTGAAAATTACTTTATTATAGGGCTTCTATTTGTGTGTTTTACAAGTTTCAAACAGCTTAACATCATTAAACCTAACTCTAGTAAAACTCTAGTTAAAACTACTAATTTACTATCAAAGGATTCAACAGGTTATATAAATGGCATTTTTCTTCCTGCTAAAATAAATAACTCTAAAAAAACATTCAACATACGGTACAATGTCTATAAAGATGAAATGGAAATTAAAGAAAACGACGCTATTTATTTTTTACCTAAAAATATTGGTCAAACTATATACTTTCAAAGTACAAATAAGGTATTTCAAGTATTTAGTGTTATTGATAAAGCTGAGAATAAAAAGGCATATTTTATCCTATTATTTGGTGGGACTAAACTAACATTACTCTTAAAAGAAAGAATTGATCTTCATTCGAGGTTTATTTCAAATAAAAGGTATATAGGCTACCTACCTCCTACTTTTAAACACATTAAAGGTAAATTGTATGTTGGTTATAAAAATAATACTTCGCAAGAATTACCTAAAAAGAAAAAAGATATCTTAAAGTTATTTTCTTACAAGTCAAAAGAAGTTGAATTATTTGCTAATAATAATAATTACGGATTTAAAAAACAAAAAGATTTAATTGAACTCTTTAAGTTTTATGACTCTTTAAAATAAACTCTTTTTAGATTTTATTGCAACAAAATCTTTTAAATAAAAAGGTTCAAAATAAGCAACATCCTCGATGTTGTTTTTTTTAAACTTTTTATAGGATATCATTGCCATTTCATTTGCTGAAGGTAATTTATCATCAATAAAAATTGCATTTTCACTTGTAATAATACCTTTACATTTTTCAACGCCATCACCCACTAAATACACTTTTTGTTTTGTTAAAAAATTATGAAATGAATCTTCCGTAATTACTTCTGCCTTAACTTCTCTTATTTTTTTATTTTTGAAGTCAAAAACACTACTGTAAACTTCCATTCTTCTTGCATCTAACAATGGGATAACACATCCCTCTGTAATTGAAACTGACAATGCTAACGTTTTTAAAGTATCAACTGATATTAACGGGATATCTAGAGCAAAACACAATCCTTTAGCTGCTGAAACCCCAATTCTTAAGCCCGTGTATGATCCAGGTCCTTTGCTAACTGCTACAGCTTTTAAGTCATACAATTCTATTTTACTTTCATGAATTACCTCTTCAATAAATTCATGCAATTTCTCAGCATGTGAATATTCTCCACTATTTAATTCTTTTAAAGCAATAGTTTCTCCGTTGTTTGCAATACTTACTGAACAATTTTTAGTTGCTGTTTCTATGTTTAATATATATGCCAATGTTTTTCTTTTTGATTGGCAAATATACTTAAATCAACAGGTATAAAACAAAAGAGGCTGTCTGAAAAGTCTATAAAATCAACTTTGTCAAACTGAGCCTATCGAAGTTTGTATTGGTTATCAGCACATTAAGACATTTCGATAAAGTCAATATGATAGGATATTTTACTTTTTAGACAGCCTCTTTTAATATTTCTTCTAAAGTTTTAATTAATCTATTAGAGATTTACCTACGTAAAAATCTAAAACTTTTGTTCTAAACACAAAATCATACTTCGCATTTATTAATGATGATTGCGCATTTAAAAACCTATTTTTAACTTGTTCAAAATCAAAAGAAGTCATAACACCTAAATTGTAACTCTCTTGTGAATTTTTGAATGATAGTTCCTGAGATGTTACATTTTTTTCTGCGGCAACGTATGTTTTTAAAGCTGCTTTTGCATCCATAAACGCTCTTTCAATAACCTTTCTCAATTGAATTTTTGTATCTTCTAAATTAAATTGACTTATCTCATAATTTATCTTAGCCGAATTCACATTTGATCTATTTCTAAATCCTGAAAAAATAGGAATATTTAAGGAAAGTGAAAAACTATTATTTTTATTGTTATCTAATTGATAGAAAAATGCTTTGTTTGAAATTGACTCCAAATCTAAAAATGATGCAGCTGATCCAAAATTATAATTGAAAGACAAGGTTGGTAAAAATGCTGATTTTGCAATGTCTATTCCTTTTGAAGCACCTAAAACATTTAATTTAGCACTTTTAATTTCACTCCTGTTTTCTACGGCTATTTTATAAATTGGTAATGCTTCATCATACATTAATAATTCAGAAGGAGTATTAACAATAATATTTTCTACATCAAAACCTACATAATCAAGTTGTAATGTTTGTGCTAAATCTAACAATGCTAGTTCTAACGAATTTTGAGCTATAACAACTTTTTGCTCATCATTTGCCAAATTTGCTTCTACCTCTAACAAATTTGATTTAGGTTGTACACCAGCTTCAACAAGTCGTGAAATTTGACTTACTTGTTTTTGACTAACTTCTATTTGAGACTTCGCAATTTTAAGATTTTCTTTGTTAAATAAAACATTTAAGTAAGAATTAACAACTGTTAAGGAAATATCATCTTTTAATTTTTCTAAATCATATTTGCTGGCTTCTAATCCTATTCTTGATTGTTCAACCTGATTTATAATTCTAAAACCATTAAAAATTGTTATCCCTGCATTAATACCAACACTTGTTGAGTGACTTGTGGCGTTAACCCTTCTAAATGTAACTCTGTCTTGCGCTGAACCAAAAGTTAACCTTTGAGAAGTAGATGCTGTGACTGTGGGATAAAAACCTGATTTCCTATTTATAATTTCTTCATTTTTTAATTCAATAGCTAATTCACTTCTTTTAACCGAAATATTGTTTTCTAAAGCATAATTAACACATTCTTGGAGAGTCCATTTTTTATCTTGTGCATTTATAGTTATAAAAAATACAAATGCCAAGGCAGTAACAATTTTTGTTCTCATTTTATAAAGTGAGTTTTATTGATTATGTTGATTTTGTTATAAGACGACTAAATTTATTATTTGTTACACTCTTAGTCTCTTATAGAAATGTTAAATTTTATTCTTTCTTCTTCTTTTAATTATAAAATAAAACAGTGCCCCAACTAAAAGGTATGGGAAAATCATTAAATAAAGTATGCCCGTATTTAGCCCTTCTGCTTCAGAAGCATTGCCGCTTTCTACAACAGCTTTACACATAGCACATTGCGCATCAATAGAACTAGTGAAAATTATGAATATGATAACCAGTAATTTTTTCATCTTAATAATATGGTGCTATCATTAAGTAAACTATTACTCCACTAATTGTAACATACAACCATAAAGGAAATGTGATTTTAGCTATTTTTTTATGAAGCTTAATGTTATTTGTAATGGCTCTAACATAAGTAATTAACACAAATGGAATAACAATTATTGACAAAATAATATGTGAAATTAACACCGAAAAATAAATTATTCTTAAATTTCCTTCTCCTTCAAATTTTGTTGAATTTGAAGTCATGTGGTAAGCAACATAGAGTATTAAAAATAATATAGAAAATAATATAGCACTCTTCATTAGTTTTTTGTGTAATTCAACTTTTTTATTTTTAACAGCCCAAAATGCCACAATTAACAACACAGCTGTTAACGCATTAATACTCGCATAAACTGGAGGTAGAAAAACGGGTAAAGAAACATTAATTTTAACACCAAACAAAACAGCAACTACCAATGGAATTAGAATTGATAAAAGAACAATTCGCTTGTTATATTTTTTGATATTTGGTTCCATTATTCTTTTAAAAGTATTGAAATATCTTCTTTAATCATTTGAATTCCTTTAGGATCTAGACCATCATAAAATGCTATTGGGTTTCCAAACTTATCTAATCTCGAACGAATATTACCTTTTTTATCAACTAAAGCAAACATTCCTGAATGTTCAAAACCTCCTTCAGCATCACTGTTTTCTCCTGCGAAAAGTGTGAATCCTGTATTAGCCAATTCATAAATTTTATCTTGATTTCCTGTCAAAAAATTCCAATTTTTTAATGTTGCCCCATGCGATTTAGCATATTCTTTTAAAATTTCAGGAGTATCATGCGTTGGATTAATACTAAAAGACGCAATTCCAAATTCGTTATTCCCATAAAATTTATTTTGGATTTTTACCATATTTTCATTCATTTTAGGGCAAATTGTAGGGCATGTTGTAAAGAAAAACTCTACAACATATACTTTGTCTTTATAAAATGAATTTGAAATTAATTTACCATCTTGATTTGTAAATTCAAATGGTGGTACTTTCGCAATTGTAATTAATTGAGGTGTTTTAAATTTAGCCACAATTTTAGGAATGGCGTAAATACCAAAAATTAAAATTATAAAAGCAATACCTATGTATGAATATTTTTTCATTGTTTATTGTGAATTTTCTCTTTTTCTTCGTTGTTGCTTTTCAGCAGATTTTTTTAATTGATAATAAATGATATCAATATCGTCTTTCAGTTTATTTTTTAATATAGAAACAGACCTCATATTATAGCCAAATAGTTCTCCACCTACCGTATCCTCATCATCTTTTCTTCCTCGTAAACGCAATTTTTTATCTATAATATATGCATATTCTGAATACCCGTTTTTATTTAATTTATAAGGAGTCTTAAAACTATTAAAAAGCAATTGCATATTTGTTGTATCTGCATATATAAAATGCCATTTACTCAAATCTGTAAATACTGATAATTCATTAATTACGTTTATATACTCACTTTCTGTTCCTTCAGGCAGAATAGCCACTGCTTGAAAAAAAGGTTTTGGGTAATATCTTTTGTAAACAATTTGGTTTAAATTAAACAAGCTTGCTTTTGCTGTTTTAATATCGCTTCCTAAAAAACAGACTATTGAAATTTTGTTAGAAAATGAAACATTTTTTATTGTAGATATTTCTTTAATATCCAAAACATTTTCAGTTAATATTGGTAAGTTTGAGTATTTATAAATTCCTTTAGATAAGAAGATATAAAAAACCAACGGCAATAAAAACAGGCTAAAAAGGACTAAAAATTTCTTCATTTTATTTATAAAAAAGCAAAAAGGTGGTTTTATTAACCACCTTCCTCCTCTTATTTTTTAATTTTTTAGTAATTCCATTTTGTTAATGGCCCCAAAACATCATTAATATAACTACCTTCAATTAATATTAATGTTGCTAAATATGCTATCAAAAATAATGCGGTCCATACTACTGCTCTTCTTAAACTCTTTTTTTCATCAGCCATATGCATAAAAAACCATGTGATATAATATGCTTTTACTAACGTTAAAATTAAGAATATAATATTTAATATACTTGTTCCTAAAAAATGGGTTAAGTGAAGTGATACTGGTTTTATTATACCCAAAACAACTTCAACCATTGTTATTACAGAAAGTATTGCAAATACTTTCCAAATTAATTTTGTGTGCGATGTATGTTCTTGTGCGTGTGCCATTTTAATATTTTTTTTGAATTAAACTAAGTAGAAGAATGTGAATACAAATACCCAAACTAAATCTACAAAGTGCCAATATAACCCTACTTTTTCAACCATTTCATAACTTCCCCTACGCTCATAAGTGCCAATAATTACGTTGAAAAATATAATTATATTAATTAGAATTCCTGAAAAGACGTGAAATCCATGAAATCCTGTAATAAAGAAAAAGAAGTCGGCAAACAATGTGTTTCCATATTCATTAACCTCTAAGTTTGCTCCTTTAACTATGGCTTTCCCTTCAGCCAAATAAGCCATTGCATCTTTACGTGGAATTATTACCTTTTCTTTTGTTTCTGGGTTTACCTGTTCAGTTCTAATTGTTAATTCTGGATGTGCTTTAAACCCCTCAATAACTTCATTTATAGTGAAAGGAGGTAAAGAAGCCTCCTTTACATACCATATTCCATTACTTTTGGTATGCTGTACTCTTTCTGAATTTAATGGTTTAGAAAAGCTTTCTAAAGTAACCTGATGCCCTGAAGCATTAACAAACTGAATGATTTTTCCATCTTTTAATTGCATAGCTCCATAAGAACCTTGAATAAATTGTTTCCATTCCCAGGCCTGTGAACCTAAGAATATGATACCGCCTATAATGGTTAGTAACATATAAAATGTGACTTTACTTTTTTTCATTTGATGACCCGCATCAACTGCCAAAACCATAGTCACAGATGAGAAAATTAGGACAAAAGTCATTAATGCCACATAAAACATAGGGGCATCAACGCCATGTAAAAAAGGAAAGTGTGTAAAAACATCATCGGCAATTGGCCAAGAGTCAATAAATTTAAAACGCATTAAGCCATAAGCGGCCAAAAAGCCTGAAAATGTAAGTGCGTCAGATAAAATGAAGAACCACATCATCATTTTACCATAGCTTGCATCTAATGGTTTCTTATTTCCTCCACTCCAATTATCCCCATTAGAATCACTAGCAATAGTTGCTTCCATAAAAGTTTTATTTTGATTTTTAGTTATAGTTTTGCCAAAAATACATATTTTTTATTATCTAATAAAATAGAAAAAGAAAAATAGGTAAATCCACAGTATATCCACAAAATGCCAGAAAATAGCTCCTAATTCTAAGCCTAAGAAGTTTTTTGATGAATATTTTTTTGTTAAATGATTATAAATTACAATTACTAGTACAATAATTCCAGCCAATATATGCACTAAATGTGCAAGTGTAATACCATAAATAAATGATGATTTTACGGTACTGTATTCACCTGCAAAAAACAATCCTGAATCAAATAATTCTTTAAATCCTTCAAGCTGAAAAAACACAAATCCAACTCCTAATATTAATGTCAATACTAAAAAAAGTGTTGTTAATTGGCGATTGTCTTTTCTTATAAAATTTTTCGCTAATAAAAAAGTGATACTACTTACTATAATTATAATAGTACTTATATAAAAAGCATTAGGTAAATCAAATGATACCCAATCACTTCTTTTACGACTAACCACATATGCACTTGTTAAGCCAGCAAACATCATAGTCATACTAATCATTGAAATCCAAAGCATTGGTTTGGCTGATTTCCTTCTGGCCTGTTTTAATTCTTGATCTAAAGTTTCTTTCATTTTAATGTAAAAATTTATCTACAACGTATATTATTTGTATCAATGTAATGTATAAAACACTTGATAACATTAGTTGTCTTGCTACTTTATTTGTTAATTTTTTATATAATTTTATGGCATAAAATAGCATTGTACTCCCTAAAAGTAATAAAATTACAGCTGTAATTGGGTAAATATAAAAACTTCCTGTTAATTTCAAAACTGGAATTACAGAAACAATTATTAAACAAAATGTGTAAATAATGATTTGAATTACTGCTTTCTTGTTTTTTTGTCCCATTGGCATTAGATTAAATCCTGCCTTTTTATATTCATCGTATTGCAACCAAGCAATTGCCCAAAAATGTGGAAATTGCCAAAAAAACTGAATTAAAAATAACATCCCTGGTTCTATAGAAAAATCATTTGTAGCCGCTACCCAACCTAACATAAAAGGTATGGCGCCAGGAATTGCGCCTATAAAAACAGCCAATGGTGTTATTGATTTTAGTGGAGTATAAACACTTGTGTATAAAAATATTGAAATAGCACCAAACAAAGCACTTTTAGGGTTTATACTATATAAAATTGTTAAGCCAATAATTGTAAATGCAATGGCAATTACCAACGCCATTGAAACGTGCATTCTTCCAGTTGGCAATGGTCTGTTCATTGTTCTCTTCATTAAAGCATCAGTATCTTTTTCAATAATTTGATTAAAAGCATTTGACGCACCAACCATTAAATACCCACCAATTGCCAATAATATAAGTGTTAATACATGAATTTTATCAACAGCTAATAAGTACCCAGCCAATGATGAAAATACAACGCTTAACGATAAACCAACTTTTGTTAGCTGCTTAAAATCGTTAAATACCATCGAAAAATTCACCTTTTGAGAAACAGAATTTGATACTACCTTCATTAAAATTAGTTATAAACTGTGCAAATATATTTTTTTATTAGAGAATTACAACCTTATAGTTAGTTGATTGAGCAAATATTTTAAATAAATTTAAAAAAAGTCTTTGCATTTAACAGATTTGTATTAAATTTGCCCTCGCGTTTGAGAGATTAAATGTATGTTCTTTAAAATATGACTGCGAAAGTAGCTCAGGGGTAGAGCATCACCTTGCCAAGGTGGGGGTCGCGGGTTCAAATCCCGTCTTTCGCTCTATTTATATATACCAATGCTGAAGTGGTGGAATTGGTAGACACGCTGGACTTAAAATCCAGTGGGCTGTAAGGCCCGTACGGGTTCAAGTCCCGTCTTCAGTACTAAAACTCTTGTTAATCTTTTGATTTTCAAGAGTTTTTTAGGTTAACAAAATACCATGGCTTACGTTTATATTTTACATTCAGCTTCTACAAACCATTATTATACTGGCAGTTGTAAAAATTTGACTTCTCGTTTAAGTGAACATCGTACACACATATACACTAATAGTTTTACAGCCAGAGCATCGGATTGGAAGGTGTTTTTAGTTATTGAAAATTTAGAATATCAGCAAAGTAGAAAAATTGAAAATCATATCAAAAGAATGAAAAGTAAAATCTTTATAGAAAATTTAAAAAATTATCCAGAACTGATTCAAAAATTAAAAATAAAATACTCCTAAACGGGTTCATTCCGATAGCTATCGGAACCCGTCTTCAGTACTAAAACTCTTGTTAATCAGTTGATTTTCAAGAGTTTTTTAGGTTTTACGGCTAATCTTTATTACACCTTAAACAGAAGCCTTTTCAATCAATATTTCAAAATTTATTAGAACAATAGGTTCTATTATTCTCCCTAATAAAAAAGTGTATATTAACTATTTTATGTACCTTACGTATCAATAAAATTGCAAAACAGTATATAAAAAATATTTATTTATCTAATAAAATGACACTTTTTGTTGTGTTAATACAAGTTGTGCGTAATGCTGAAAAACTGCTATGACAGAAAAAAATAATAAAATTATAGAGGAAATAAAACATCCTGAAACAACTGGATATGTTTCAGTTTCAGATAAACTAAAGTTAAATTTTGACATTTCACCACAAGATTTTGTTTCATACGCTGAAAAGGATTTAGAGCTTGACTATAATCATAATATTATTAATGCTCTAGCTAACTCAAAAAGAGCATTGGATTGCCAGTTAGATTCTCTTATGATTGCTTTTGGGTACTATAAAATTTCACAAAAACAACAATGGAGTTTTCCAAAAAAATTAGATTTGATTACTGAATTAGGACTAATTGCCCCAAGAGTACTTAAGAAAATCAACAAACAAAGAAATTTATTAGAGCATCAATTTATAAGACCTGAAAAAGAAAAAGTAGAAGATTTTATTGATATTACAATGCTTTTTATTGCTAGTACTGATAACCATATATTCAATTTTAAATTCGAGACTAATTTGAAAAACGAGAAATTCAATAAATACTATCGGATTAAAAATGATTACGAAAATTCTACTATTAAAATTTCGACTAACCGATATGATGGTAAATTGCTCGGGAATTTAGATTCTTTAGAAATTCTTGAAAAATTTGAACTGCAGCCAAATGAAAAAGAATATACCAAAGTACTCAAGATATTTTTAGACCTGACGAAATAACTACGCACAACACCGCATAAAATTTATGCTTACTTTTAAACTAAAGTTGAAAAATCTAACATTTAACAAACCGATTTGCTTAAACACACACATTAGCCATAATAAAAAATTGAAAAATATGAAATCAAAAAAAATTAATCAAATTGACTGGAGAAATCCTCAAAATGGAGAAGAGCGAATTTTAATTACTAAATTGATAATCAATAGTCAGATTAAAATTTGTAGTGAATTTCACGTTAAGGAGTTTGAGCAAAATAAATATATCATGGCTTGTAATCATGACAATCAAATCTGGATTTATTTCAAAATTGATTTATTGAATCAAAAAATCACAAAATTAGATAATAAATTAATCTCAAAACTAAATCCGCCAAGATGAAAATTGACTTATTAGTAAAATTTAGTGTAACTAAAGAACTTGATGAAAAATTTAAACTAGTTGATGTTATGCATTTACTTGTGGAAGGTGAACAAGTTGAACTCGCATATACTCACATCAGAGACAAAGTTTGGTTCACAAATAAGAGACTGATTGTGATGGACGTTCAAGGATTCACAGGAAGTAAAAAAGAATTTCGTTCATTTCCTTATCCGAAGATTACATCATTCTCAATTGAAACAGCTGGAACTTTTGATGGAGATAGTGATTTTAAAATTTGGGTTAGTGGTGTTGGAGTATTTGAAATAAAATTCCATAAAAGTCTAGACATTAGACAAATTGGAAGATATTTAAGTACTAAAACTCTGATTTAAAACTTAAGTATTATAAAATTTATGCTTAAATTTGATTTGAAACAAAACCCATTGGAGACATACAAAAAAAACTTAGAATCAAAGTTTAGAAAATTAATTAAAAAATAATTATGAAAAAGTATTACCTTTTTGTTTTAGTTTCCTTCATCTTATCTTGTAGTAAAGAAAACGAAATCGAGCCACAATTTTGCAATGGAAACATAACAGAACTAGGTATAATTAACGTAAATCCAAATTCACTGAGTTTTATTCCCTATAGTGGTGAAGAAAATATTTATTTTAGAAATGAAAATGGAGATGAAGTGAAATTTGAACCAGCTTTCGGCCCTAAAAAGAATGTTTTTCAAGATAACACCTTTGAAATAACATGCGATAATGGAGGTAGTGATTATTATAAATTCATACGCGAACAGTATGCAGTATCTTTTAAATGTATCGAATTAAATCTCGAATATTACTTAAACCTGTATACTCATAATTCCTCTGAGTATCCTATATTTGTTGATGAATTTTGGTTAAGATTACTAATACCTCCAACTGAAAATAATATAAGTTACCCTCTTATTCTAAATATCATAACGAGTTTTAACGGTAACGAAGGTTTATTAAAAAACGAATTCGAAAGTTTTGATAATTATGAGTTTGTTGATGAACAAGAATTACTAAATATGACTTTCAATAATGTTTATAAAATAACTGACTTTGAAAATAGATCATTATTAACTGAATTGTATTTTAATAAAGAATATGGTGTTGTTGGATTCAAATTAGAATCGAATATTTGGGTGTTTAATAGGTTTGAATAAAAAGACAGCTACAACTTATAAAGTTTAAGCTTACATTTTAAACTAAATAAAAAACCAACAAACATTTAACAAACCTATTTGCTTAAACAAAAAATTCTAATGGATTTTAGGTCGCACATATCTAATAAAAGCACATCGGGGAAAATTATGAACCGCATACTTTTCATATTTATTATCGTTCTGAATTTAATTTTTGGTTGTATTCCTAAAAAAGAAAAAATCAAATTGAAAATTACTGTAAAAAAAGAAAAACATACGAAGGCTGAACAATTTCAGAGTAGCTTCAAAATAGATACTTCTCTAATAAAAAAACCAGCCTTTAATTTTATAAAAATCTCTAATTCAAAAAAGACTGATAGTATTTTATCAATCTGTAATTGTAAAAAAGACAAAAAGAATAACATCCTTAAAATACAACTCGAAACAGCAATTCCTACACAAAAGGAATTGGACACAATGAGTGAAAATTTTAAGAAGAGGAATAGAATTTTACAAACAAGAGATTTAGGATATTTAACTACAATAAATGGGCAGTTTAAATTCTTAACAATTGTATTAAAAGACAGTCTTGTGAAAAGTATAGATTTATATTCTAAATCAACCGAAAAAGAATATAACGGAATTGACTTTGACTCATTATCAATTGAAAAATATAAAATAGCTATTTCAAAATTTGATTACTCTATAGCATCGAATATTTATGGAAACTTTGAATTACGGCTAAAAAGAGAATTTGGATTATTTGAGAATGATACCATTTTAAAAGGAAAATTTGTGTGTAATAACGGGAGCATTTCCGAAAAAAAAGAAATTAAAAATTGGAATATTAAGAAAGAAATTAAGAACCTTAATATGAGCACAGAATAAAATTTAGAATAAAATTTTACCTAATACATTATACAATTCATGCAGTAGGAAAAGCCTAGCAGGTTTTCAGCAAAAAACTCATTCCCGATGGTACCTAATAACGTGAGTTCGACTTAAAAAATGTATACCCTAAAGAGAATTATATTGATTATCAGCACTTTATCAGGTTGAGCGCAGTCGAAACCTATTTCAAAACCTTTCGACTGCGCTCAAGGTGACATTAGAGTTTTAATGTTATATTTAAAACATCAATTATCAGTAGTTAAAGTAGATTATTACATCGAACTTACGTTAATAAAGAAAAATAAAATTATGAAAATATTTAAATTAACTTTAAACACCTTGTTAATACTCTTTTTTTCAGCGTCCTCCTATGCTCAGGATTGGGCTAATTTAAATCGATTTCAAAAAGAAAATTCTGAATTAACAATTCCTAAAACTGGTGAATACCGGATTGTATTTATGGGAAATTCAATTACAGAAAATTGGTTAAAAATACGACCTGATTTTTTTACTAATAAACCATATATAAATAGGGGTATTAGTGGACAAACAACTCCTCAAATGCTATTACGTTTTAGACAAGATGTTATTAATTTAAAGCCTACAGCCGTAGTTATATTAGCTGGCATAAATGATATTGCAGAGAATACAGGCCCTTCATCAATTGAAATGATTATGAATAACATTATATCTATGATGGAATTAGCAAGAGCTAATAACATAAAAGCTATACTATGTTCTGTACTTCCTGCTTATGATTTTCCTTGGCGAAAAGGGCTAGAACCTGCAGGAAAGGTTGTAAAACTCAATATACTGTTAAAAGCTTATGCTAACCAACATAACTTAGTTTATGTAGATTACTTTACTTCTATGGCAAATGAGTCTAATGGCTTAAGAAAAGAGCTTGGGAGTGATGGAATTCACCCAAATATAACTGGATATTTAATTATGGAACCTCTTATAGAAAATGCTATAGCAAAAGCATTAGTTAAAAATTAAACTTTATAAAAAGTTGTATTTTTCATTGTGAAATGGAATTATTCCTCCTTTTTTAGATGAAATTGAACGAATAAGCCGTTTATGGCAAACATTAATCTTAAATTCCAAATGTCTAGCTAGTGTTTGAATTTATTCCTTTAGAAACGCTTATTAATAGATCGCAATTACACCAAATTAATATTAGCAAAAAAATTAATTAAATAAGAACTCTTTTAAATAGAAAATTGTAAATTTAATGTTTAAAATCTCAATTTAAATGGATTTCTACCTTCCTCTTTTTGCAGGTGTTATTGCTGCAATTACACACGTAATCTCTGGACCAGATCATTTAGCTGCAGTTACTCCTTTTGCTATTGAAAGTAAAAAGAAAGCTTGGAAAGTTGGTTTATTTTGGGGAATAGGCCATTTATCGGGTATGTTATCTATTGGTGTTTTATTTTTACTTTTTAAAGAATTTATTCCTGTTGAAAAAATCTCGGCTCACAGTGAAAAATTTGTTGGTTTTTTATTAATTGGATTAAGTATTTGGATTTTTTTTCAATTATTCAGAAAAGAAAAAAATCACTCACATACGCATATTCATACAGAAAATAACGGCGTTATACACAAACACGAACATCAGCATTCTGAAGATGGCTCACACAATCATCAGCATTTAAATTTAAAACAAAACACAACAGCTTCTTTATCTTTTGGCTACGTTCATGGACTGGCTGGTATTGCTCATTTTTTATTATTCTTACCCGTTTTAGGGTTCACATCTAAATTAGAATCAACCGAATATATTATTGGATTTGGAATTGGAACCATATTGGCTATGGTTTCTTATGCAATGGTTATTGGGCATGTTTCTCACGCCTCAAAAAATAGCCACAATATCAACTTTTTTAGAGGAATTCGTTTTGCAAGTGGTTTATTTGCTTTAATTATTGGTGTTTATTGGGTAATTACAAATTAAAAGCAATGGTTATAAAATTGCTTTTAATTTACTTAATGTCGTCTTTTAATTCTATAAAGTTACCGTTAATGCTCCATTTTTCTTTTTGTTATTCTTGTCTAACTTCTATAAAATGGATACTTGAACTCACAATAAAAGATTGCTGTTTTTTAGTACAAAACACAAGTCCCTAGGTTTTAAACCTACTTAAAGTAAATGAATTATATTTTACCCAAACACTGCACTAGTAAATATGAGCCAGCCAAGTTATTATTACCTTTATACCAACTTACTATTGTTCCTCCTGTTAATTTCAGTTGTATAAGAGTGTCGGTAACCGGTGAAAGAAAAGCATGACTACCCTGATCACCCGTATTCAAGTCTTGATTAGGAGAAGAAAAACCGCCTCCATAAGTTCCATACAAAGCATTTGTCGTTGCATTATAAATTGAATACCCGAAATAAGGAGAAGTACCACCACTTCTAACATAACCAGAAATTTTGTAACGGTAACCTCCTTTAAGCTTTACACGCCCTAAACCTGTACTTCCAAGAGTTGTTGTGTAAGGTGTAGTGTACAATGTTATTAACCCCATTGTATTATTACTAGTAAAAGTAGTATTAAAAGGACAATGATTTCCAACTGCAAGATAACTAGTTGAGCTAGCTGATAACGTAAATATTGAATATTGCTCTGCTGCATCTAGCTGTGTTTGTATGGCACTACTCACATTATTAAGATACTCCAATTCCGTAGTAGTAATAATTGAAGAGGCACCCACCTTACCACTTGCGTTTGAAATGACCGCTCTATTTGCAATTAAATTAGCCGAAGCTATTGTTGTTGCGGCACCTGTAATGGTTGCTTGTTTTGCATTTAACTGCGTTTGAACGTTAGAACTTACCGTATTAATATACTGTAACTCTGTGTTAGATACTGTGCCATTTGCTAATTTTGTAGCATTAATACCCGTGGCTACTTTGGCATTGGTTACTTTTGCATTTCCAATAGTTAATACTGTTGAACCTGTAACATCACCTGTATGTGTTGCATTGGTAACTTTTGCTGTGTTGGAAACAATTGCATTTGATTGAGTAGAAGTAATGCCAGTTTTAGCTGTGTTAGCCGCTACGTTTGTATTGGCAGAAACTCTAGCTTCTGTGTAATATAAATTGGTAGTGCCTTCGGTGAGTGCATCTGTAGTTGCAGGTGCTGCAGCTGGTGTTAACCAACTTGCTAAACCATTAGCATCAGAAGTTAATACTTTTCCAACTCCGGGTGTACCGCCTTCAATTTTAATAGATCCAGAAACTTCAAAAGTTCCGTTTATTCGCGCTAAATTTGTAGCAAAATCGCCATAAATTAGAGGGGTCGCTGAGTTTGAGTTTTCAATGTACAATTTGTTACTTCCGGCTTCATTATAACCAGCTTGATAACCCAAAAATATATTTCCTGCTCCTGTTATGTTACTATAACCTGATTGAAAGCCGAGTGCCACATTATAGCTACCTATAGAATGTGACCCTAAAGATAACCCTCCTATTGCTGTATTTCCAACAGTCAACGCACCGTCTGGAGCCGATAAAGCCGACGCTCCAATGGCTGTATTATATTGCCCTTGTGCGCTCCCATTCATAGCTAAAGTTCCAATGGCTGTATTTGCTGCTCCTATCAAATTATTCTGCATTGATTGTGCTCCAATGGCTGTGTTATCATCAGCTGTACTTTTATTTAGCGAATAGAATCCAACGGCTACATTTCTAATACCAGAAACATTGGTAGAAAGAGCTTCTTCACCTATACCTACACTTGAAAAACCATTTCCAGTATAATTTTTTCCTGAATTCAATCCTAAATAAATACTTTTACCATCCGATTTTCCATCCGAAAGATCATTAATACTGGTTACTCCTATTTGTTTTTCCCAAACCGTACCATTATTCACATATAAACCCGGTGTTACATCGCTAATAGTTGCAGTGTTATACACTACCATACCTTCAACATGTGCTGCCAGCGGGCTAGCAGAAGTTGTACCTGTTAATGCTACGCGTGGTGGTAAAAACCCTTTGTTAGTAGAAGCTACTTCTAATTGTGCATTTGTATTTGGTGTGGTAGTACCAATACCCGTTTGAGCAAAAGTGCTTATGGTAGCTACGAGTAATAAGCTTGTGATTAATTCTTTCATTTTCTTCTAATTTTTATTTTAGTCAAGTAGTCCTTTAGCTTTCAATAGGGCTTTTAAGTCTCTTAATTCTTTTTTAACAGCATCAATTTCTTTCTGTTGCTCTTGCATTCCTTTTACTAAAATTGGTATTATATAGGTCTCTTTTATTTTTAAATGTGCTGTATCTTTATTATCCACTATCACAAAATCACCATTCTCAAGTGTCTCAATATCTTGTGCTTTAAAACCAAAACGTTTAATGCCGTCTGTTTCTTCGGTATCTCTTTTTTTTCTGAATTCAAAAGAAATAGGTTTTAATTTATTTATAAATTCTAAACCTCTATCTAAAGGTACAAACTTGTTTTTATCACGTGCATCGGAGGTAACAGTCCATGCTACTTGCACATGAGCAGAAGTAATAGAGGAGTTACCCAATGTAATTGTGTTAGAACCATTGCCAACTGTACTATCGCCTATTACTATTTGATTGGTATCTGTAGCCGTTGAAGATCTAGTATCACTACCTATGAAAATAGAGTTATTTGGGGAGCTATTATTAGCCCAGGATGAATCGTAATTTCCGGCATAGACACCAATCGCAATATTAGAAGATCCAGAAGTATTTACTTGAAGAGCATATGCCCCTAAAGATGTATTATTAGATGTAGAAAGACTCACTTGCGAAAAAGCACCAATTGCGGTATTCCTCATTCCTCCACTAACAGTGTTTAATGCTCCTCTACCAATACCAATGTTATTTTGGGCAGTAGCATTATCCGAAGCTCCTGCTAAATACCCCAAATATATATTATCTCCCACCGAAGTTTTTCCATCTGAAAGATCATTAATACTTGATGCTCCTCCTCCAGCTTGTTTTTCCCAGATAGTACCATTATTCACATATAACCCTGGAGTAACATCGTTTACAGTTGCAGTGTTATACACTACCATACCTGCAACATGTGCTGCCAGCGGGCTAGCAGAAATTGTGCTTGTTAAAGCTACGCGTGGTGGTAAAAAGCCTTTGGCGGTAGAGGCTACCTCTAACTGTGCATTTGCATTGGGTGTAGTAGTACCAATACCTGTTTGAGCAAAAGTACTTATGGTAAATACCAGTAATAGGCTTGTGATTATATTTTTCATTTTATTTTTATTTTTTATTCAAAATCTGATTAAGATTATTTTGTTGCTTAATTTAATTCATAAGATACTGAAACAAGTTCAGCATGACTTTAGGAGGTGATTGGGGAATTTTACTCTCCCAATCACTCAACTATTTATTTAATACAAAGCTCTAAAGCTAATCCATTTAATACCATCTGAAACTACTTTAATCCAGTTGTTATTAGACTCAATACCCAACGTTGCTGATGTAGTTTTAGTTGTAGCATCTTGCCATATTTGTTCGGTACCCGTTGTTGTAATAACCACATTGGTTGCTGTCATATTTTTGATGATAAATTCTTTACCTTTTATACCCACGGCAGATGGCAGCGTAACGGAAGCACCAGTAACTTCACAAATTATATAGGTATCCGAAGTAGCAGAAAGCGTGTAGTTTACAGATGGGATAGCAATAATCATTTTACGATCTGGATCGTTCCACTCTAAATAACCAAGATTATTCGATAATCGAAGTACTTGACCTTTTGCACCAGCACTATCAGGTAGCAGCATTCCATAAGTTCCTGTTAATGTTGCTGGTGCTTGTATTATTATTTCAGCTGTACCTGAAGAAGTCGCTTCATAAAACGATAAGGATCCTCCAGTACTAGGGTTACTCGCTCTTAATTTAAAATTACCATTAATGGTTACTAATTTTGCACCAAAATCACCATAAATAAGTGGGGTTGTTGTTTCTGAATTAGCAATATACAGTTTGTTGCTACCTACTTCGTTATATCCTGATTTATATCCAAGAAATACATTGCTGCTTCCATAAGCACCATAACCAGCAAATGCTCCTATTATCACATTTTTTTCACCCGCTACACTAAATGTATGAGCAGAACTTCCTATTGAAACATTCCAACTACCAGTAGTATTGGCATCTAGAGCAGCCGATCCAATGGCAGTATTTAAAGTTCCTGTGATATTACTTGATAAAGTATTATACCCTAACCCTGTATTGCTATTTCCAGTTGTATTTGCATCCAGTGAATAAGTACCAATGGCTGTATTTGAGCTACTTGTATTTAATTTTAATGCGTTATAACCTATTGCTGTATTTAACAAACCTGAAATATTTGTTTTAAGTGCGTCAACTCCAATACCTGTATTATACGCCGTTGTACTAGTAATTGATGAACCTGCTCCACTACCAAGGAAAACACTATTTAAAATAGTTTTACCATCAGTCAGCCCGTTAATATCGGTTGCTCCTGCAGCTGGAGTTTTCCATTCCGGAGCTGTCGCAGCCGCATTCATAGTTAACACCTGGTTGGCTGTTCCTTTAGATAAGACTGTTCCTGTACCACTTACTCCTCCATACATAATATCACCTACTACAGTCATCGGGCTTAAAGCATCAAATCCTGCTGCTTTTGTAGTTGCACCTGTACCTCCATTAGCAATCGCAACTGTTCCGGTAAGTTTAGAAGCAGCAACAGCTACAATTTTTGCATCCGTAACTTTACCATCTCCAATAGTTAAAACGGTGGCACCAGTAACATCACCCGTATGAGTTGCATTGGTAACTTTAGCTGTATTCAATGCTATCGCTGCGTTTTGAGTGGTTTGTTCAGTTTGTAATGTTGCAATGTCGGTTGCGTTTGTTGAAATATTTGTTGTATTAGTTGCAGTAGCAGGTGAACCTGTGATTATACTAGCATCAACATACGTTTTTATTGCTTTCACACTCGGGTACTTTACATCAGAAGCTCCATCTGTAACTACATTTACACTTTTATTCGCTTTATCTTCTTTTAATGAAACTGCCGCTGCGTTTGTTGCTATATCAGTTGTATTTGCAGCGATATCACTTGCATTAGTTGCGATATCACTTGCGTTGGTTGCAATGTCAGTTGCGTTTGTTGCTATATTTGTCGTATTTGTTGAAATGTTAGTCGTATTTGTTGCAGTAGCAGGTGAACCTGTAATTATACTAGCATCAACATACGTTTTTATTGCTTTCACACTCGGGTACTTTACATCTGATGCTCCATCAGTAACTACATTTATACTTTTGTTCGCTTTATCTTCTTTTAATAAAACTGCCGCTGCGTTTGTTGCTATATTTGCCGTATTTGCAGCGATATCACTTGCATTTGCTGCAATGTCGGTTGTGTTTGTTGCTATATTTGTCGTATTTGTTGAAATGTTAGTCGTATTTGTTGCAGTAGCAGGTGAACCTGTGATTATACTAGCATCAACATACGTTTTTATTGCTTTCACACTCGGGTACTTTACATCAGACGCTCCATCTGTAACTACATTTACACTTTTATTCGCTTTATCTTCTTTTAATAAAATTGCTGTTGCATTAGTTGCGATATCTGTTGTATTTGCTTGCTCTGCAGCAGTTGCTCTATCTTGTTCTGTAAGTATACTAGCTACATTATCTGTAATTAATTGGTTCGTTTCTTCAGGTACCGGTTGTGGCATATATGATAGGTTCTGCTCACTTAATGGTGTATAATTACTCCCGCTTCCTGAAAAATCAATGGCTACTTGCAATTTTTTTAGGTTACCATCCCAAACAATATCAGAAAAGTTGTTAATGCTTGTTGGTGTTCCAGATCCAATAAGTAGATTTATCATACCATATTTATCAGTAGTTGTGGCATGGTATTCTTGATATTCTTCATTACTTGAAGCATCAATAATTGTAAATTGAATTACGACTAAGCTGTTTGATAATATATTTCCTTGTGCATTTTCACCTGGGATTTGTTGTTCATTTGGATTTAAAATTACAGCTTGGTAACTAATTCCTTTGGTTTGTGAGTATCCTTGAATTAAGGTAAACACAAATATCACTAATGTTATTATTCGTTTCATATCTATAATATTAGGTATTCAATTATTTTATTTAAAATTTGGATGGTTTATCAGAAATATTGATTAAAAGACCAAAACTCAAATTGTGACTAATAATTCTTAATTCTTCTAAATCTGCATTATTAGTAGTCCCACTTTTAAGAGCTAAACTTTTTCTGTACATATATTGTGTGTAAAAAGAAAGTTTTTCTGAAATAGAGTACGAAAATCCAAATCCAATTCCTAAATTAATAACGGTCTTATCAAAATCTACTTCATTCTTTAAATTAATAACTTTACTATTAAGAGTTTGACTCCCATTTACTAAGAATCCAGCTGAAGTTGTTCCTTTTATATAAATAACAGCTTCCTTAATATTGAACATTTCATAATCAAGTCCTGCTTTAAACTCAAAATAGTTCACATCCCATTCCATGAAATTCCCAACAACATCATCGCTTCCAATGGCACCATATCCGGCATAAGAAATACCTAAAGAACCGTTTAATTTTTCAACAAATAGTTGACTTCTATACCCTAAAGCCATGTAACTATGGTTTGTTGTCTGTAAGTTGTCAATACCCTGCCCTTGTGAGTCTTTATAATCGAACGATGCCAGTGTTTTTCCTCCTTCGACATATAGTTGCTGAGCGGTTCCAATGGCTACTGTTATTAAGAACAACAGTAATAATGTGAGTTTTTTCATTTAATGAATTTTTAGTAGTGATTAGTTATTGATTATTTTTTTATAATTTTTTTTATGAATTGCCTATTATTAAACCTTACTTTTAAAATATAATGTGCAACAGCAAAATCGTGAAGGTCTATATTGATTTTTTTTCTAGATTCATATTTATTAGTATAAATTTGACGTCCTAGCATATCAAATAAATAAACTTTCACTTCGCCTTTAATTTCTTTTTCAAAGGAAATTGAAATATTTTCTGAAAAAGGATTTGGATATACCTCGACATTCAAATTTATAGGAATGTTTTTATCCATAATTTTAGATAATACATTAGGTTGAATAAAACCTTGCCGAAGATTATAATTATTCTTCTCATAAGTTCCAATAGCACTAGTTTGCCCAACACTTTGTTGAATTACATACTCTTTATTGTTTATTGAAATTATTTCTGAAGAACCTGCAACACTTGTGGTTGATCTCACCAATTGTTCAGAAGATGTGCTTTGAGAGTTGACTTGTTGAATAAATAAAAAAGCTATTAAAAATAATAGTAGTTGTTTTAACATGGCAAAAAGGGTTGATTAATTTTTTCAAATATACTACCCCTCTTATTTTCAACAAAAAAAATAACCCCCGAAAAACCCCCGAAAACAATTAAAACATCCGTTTATACTGTTTTTAGAACCGTTTATTCCGTTTTTTATGATAAGGGGGACGTATTTAAATAAAAGATTAGTTATCTTAAAACATCAAGAATTTTTTGTTGATTATTTCAGCTAAATCACTTTGAAATGTAATTTGAATAATATAATTATTTGATGGATATTAAAAATTCAGTAAGGTTTGTTCCCTTTTGAAGTTTCACTTTCTTTCGTATTAGACCTCTAATATTTTCAATTGTTTTTGGGCTTCTTTGCAATATTTCTGCAATTTCTTTTGTGGTGTAATTTTGGCGTATTAAACATGCAACTCTAATTTCGTTAGTTGACAAATTTGAATAATCCATAACGAGTTTTTCATAAAATTCACTATTAGCTTCTTTAAATCGGTCATCAAATTCTTCCCATATTTTTGATTTTTGTGTAGTATTCTTGAATTTTCTGATTATTTTATGAATACTAAAATTTCTTATTTTTGGTATACTATCTATAGTATTCTCCATTTCATTTAGAAGATTTTTATTACTTTCTTTTATAGAAGCAATATTTAGCTCCTTTTGAGAAATCTCTTTATTTTTTAAATCTAATTCTAGTTGCATTTTTTCAGCAGATAATCTTAAAATTTCCTTTTCTTGCTCTACAACATCCCTAATTAAGCTTTTATTATACATCAACGAAATGTTATACGTAAGTGTAATTAAAATAATTTCATAGCTAAGAATGAAAATTGCCTCAAAATTATCTAAATTAAAATAATTGACTCCTACTTGTTGTCTGTAATTAATTGTAAAAACACGAACAATCTGTATAACAAGAAGAGCACAAAAGGTAAGACCTACACCTCGTGTTATTAATCGCTTTTTTAAAGGCACTCTTACTAACATTAACCAAGCTAATTGTGCACTTAGTAAAACATAGGCTATAGAAAGACTAATACTTCTAATACTTATAGCTGGTTTAACAAAGGTAAAATAATATTGAGTAAGTAAGAAAACAACTATCAGTATGTAATTTTGAATTTGTATTCCTCTTTTATATACAAATTTCTCAAATCCTATTAGAAGTACAACTGTAGATGAAACCACCAAAGTAGTTGCAACAATTGGAACCCATTCGGTTAAAACATCTCGAAAAAACAAAAGTAGATTCCCAAAGGATGACATTATAAAACTTATTAATATTGTTAATGATTCTGGAAATCTTTTTCTTACCTGCAAGTATAAGAGACTTATTAAAAATAAATTTACTATGTTAATAGTTGTATAACTAAGAAAAATGGTGCGAATATCAATGGAAAGCATATTAATTAATGTAATCAAAAAGTTATTTTAAAATTGTGTAAGCAATGATTTTGAGTAAAGATAATTAAATATCTAAAGTTAAATACCTAACAGGGGTCTCTTAATTATTCTTCATTAACTTTTGTTCAACAAATCCGAGGTAATTGTTCCCCCATTAGAGGTGAAACTATTCGCTTCCCACCAATTAAACTCTCCATTACAACTTTATTAGGGTGTTCATTTGTAAACTCACCTATTACAGCGGTATTTATTCCTTTTTGATGATTTTTCATTAATTTTAAAACTTCATCTTCAATATCCGGATCTATAATAACAATAAAAACGCCTTCATTAGCAACATACAATGGATCTAAACCTAGCATTTCACAAGCCGCAGATACTTGTTTTTCAAGTGGAATATTAATTTCTTTTAGAGTGACTCCTTTAGAAACATCATTGGCTATTTCATATAAAACAGTTCCTAACCCTCCCCTTGTTGGATCTCTAAACATTTTAATTTTATGGCCAAATTTATCCAATAAATCTGTAACTAAATAATTTAAGTTTGTAGAATCACTTTCAATAGTTGATTCAAATTCTAATCCTTCACGTTCACTCATTATTGCCATTCCATGTTGGGCAATATTTCCATTTATTATTATTTTATCGCCTTCTTTTATATTGTTTACAGAAATATTTGCCTTCGGGTGCATTTCACCAAAACCAGTAGTATTGATAAAAATTTTATCTCCTTTTCCTCTTTCAACCACTTTGGTATCTCCGGTAATTATAAGCACACCACTTTCATCAGCTGCTTTTTTAATAGATTGCACAACTTTTACAAAATCTACTACTTTTAAACCTTCTTCAATAATAAAAGCCAGCGATAAATATTTTGGAATAGCACCACACATTGCTACATCATTCACCGTTCCATGCACAGCTAAACTTCCTATATCTCCACCTTTAAAAAAGATGGGAGTTATCACAAAACTATCTGTTGAAATGGCAATTTTTTCATTAAATTCTACAATTGAGCCATCATGTTTTTGATCTAAAAACGGATTGCTAAATGTTTTAAAAATTATTGAATCTAATAATTTTCTCGTCAATTCTCCTCCACTTCCATGTCCTAAATGAATTGTTTCAAATCCTATATCTACTATTTTTTCCATTCTTAATTTTTTAAATTACTGAAAAATGATAATATGCTGCACAAGCTCCTTCTGAAGATACCATTGGAGCTCCTAATGGATTTGTAGGGTTACACGCTTTACCAAACTGAGGGCACTCAATGGGTTTTTTAATTCCTCTTAAAATTTCACCTGCAATACATTCCGAATTTTCAGGAACTTTTATATGACTAATATCGAACTTAGCTTCAGCATCATAATTTTGATATTTAGTCTTAATTACATAACCACTATTAGGAATTTCTCCAATACCTCTCCATTCTCTTGTGCCAATTTCAAAAACTTGATGTATTACATTTTTTGCAGCTATATTCCCTTCTTTTGAAACTATTCGAGAATATTGATTTTCTAATTCAACCCTGTTTTCTTCTAATTGTTTTACTGCCATATAAATTCCTTGAACCAAATCTAACGGTTCAAAACCTGTAACTACAATCGGGATTTTATATTTTTTTACCAATGGTTCATATTCTTCAGTTCCCATAATTGCACATACATGTCCTGCTCCTAAAAAAGCATCAATAGTGCAAAATTCATCATCTAAAATAGCTTCCATAGCAGGTGGTACTAGTACATGGGAAGCTAAAATAGAATAATTAGTAACACCTTCTTTTTCAGCATGTAAAACAGATAAGGCATTTGCTGGAGCTGTGGTTTCAAAACCAACCGCAAAAAATACCACTTCTTTAGTTGGATTTTCTTTAGCAATGGTTACCGCTTCTAAAGGTGAATATAAAATTCGTAAATCACCTCCCAGAGCTTTAGCTTCTAACAAACTTTTTTTACTTCCAGGAACACGAATCATATCGCCAAAAGAGCAAACAATTACTCCTTTTTCAAGCAGATCAATAGCTTTGTCAATTAAATTTAATGGAGTTACACAAACTGGACAACCCGGTCCATGAATCATATTAACTTTTTCAGGTAACAATTCTAAAATGCCATTTTTAACTAAACCATGCGTTTGCCCCCCACAAATTTCCATAATACTCCATTCATGTTTTGTAATTTTATGAATTTCATCCAGTACTTTTTTGGTTTCTTCTAAATTTCGATATTCAGATAAATACTTCATTTATTAATTTTTAATATGAACATAATACATTAATTGACCGAATGAGATATTTTCATCATTTGGTGATAAATCTTTATGAAAGTACAATTTTATTTCTTTAGGAGCTAATTCAATGAGCATATCAACCAACGTTGTGTTTTGAAAAACACCTCCGCTAAAAGCCACATGTTTGTAATTGTTAATTTTTGTTATTTCTATAATTATAGTTGCTAATGTGAACAGAAAATTTACTATAATTTTTTCCTTTTTTATTCCTTTCTTTAAATCAATAGCTATATTTTTTATAATTTCTTTGGTTGAAATTTCACTTTCAAAGTCTGGTAAATAATTTATACTTGATTTTAAATCATAGTTCACTACCAAATTTTCTAAAAGTATGGCTGCTTCACCTTCATACGAATTAAAATCTGTTATTTCCAGTAAGGAAGCAACTGCATCAAATAGCCTTCCAACAGAAGAAGTTTTTAAAGTATTTGATTTTTTTAACGTTTTATATGTTTTTAACTCGCTTGAAGTAAATTTTTTTTCTAAAATATCATCCATTCCTGAAGAAGCTAAAGACAACAATGAAATACGTGGTTCTTTAGCCATTTTATCACCTAACATCCAATCAAAATATTCTAAATGATGGATTCTTTTAATTTTATTTTTTTCATAATTAAAAAATTCCCCACCCCAAATAGCTTTGTCATCACCTAAACCAGTACCGTCAAAAACAATACCTAAAACTTTTTCATTAAACAAGTTATGTTCTCCTAAGGTTGCTGTAAAATGAGCTTTATGATGTTGTATTTCAACTAATTTTGCATTGCTTTTTTGCGCAAATTCCTTTCCGAGTTTTGAACTGTGATATAAAGGGTGTTTATCTATTAATATTACCTGAGGTTGCTGTTCAAAAATTTTGGCAAATGAGTTTACCATTACTAAAAATCTATTGTAAACATCATAATTTTCTAAATTTCCCAAATATTGACTGATATATACGTATTGATTTGGATAAAAAGTAATACAACTTTTTAAGTCGGCTCCCATTGCCATAATTTTTTTAGATGTATTTAATTGAGTATTAAAATAATTGGGAGCAAACCCACGTGAACGCCTAAACAAAATTGGTTGCTTAAATTTAAAACTAAATTTAAGTACTGAATCGTCTTGAGGTTGTATTATTTTTAAATTATGATGCAGAAAATAATCTGCTATATTTTTTAATTTATCTATAGCATCTTTATTATTACTAATAATTGGAGAACCGTGAATATTTCCACTTGTGGCAATTATTGGGAAATTTAATTCATCAGCTAGCAACTGTAAAATTCCTGTATATGGGAGCATAACTCCTAATTGATTTAGTTTTGGAGCTACTTGATTTACAACTATTTTTCCATTATAATTTTTTAATGAAATTATTGTGATTGGACGCTGTGTTGAAGTTAAGGAATTCTCCTGTTTTGTGTTTATTTCTAGTTCCTTTTGAAGTTTTTCTAAAGAAGGATACAATACCGCAAATGGCTTATTTGGCCGATTTTTTAACCTTCTTAATTTTTGAATAACATCTGGATTTTCAGCGTTGCAACACAATAAATATCCACTTGTGTTTTTTATAGCAATTATTTTATTTTCTTTAAGAAGTTGAGCAATGATTTTAAAGATAGTTGATTTATTTGTGGTAATTTTTTTTGAATTTGCATCTTCTAAATACAATTGAATTCCGCAAGTTGAACATGTATTTGTTTGCGAATGAAATCTTCTATCTCCCGGATTGGTATATTCTTTTTTACAAGCATCACACATTTCAAATGCATCTATACTTGTATGATTTCTTTCAAAAGGAAAGGATTGTGTAATAGCCCAGCGTGGACCACAATTCACACAAGTTGTAAATGGATAATCATATCTTTTATTATTTTTATTTTGAATATCCTTTTTACAATCATCACAAATTGCAAAATCAGGTGTTAAAGGCAAATTTACTTGTCCTTTTTTATTTGAAGGAATAATTTTAAAATTATCAAATTTTTGAAATTCAATATCAATTATTTTACTTGAAATAATAGTAGCAACTGGTGGTGGATTATTCAATAATTCCTTATAAAAAACCGCTACTTGTTCTTTAGTTTGAGAGGCATAAATTAGCACTCCGTTTTCATCATTAGAAACGGTTCCTTTAATTGCATATTTTCTAGCTAAATTATATACAAAAGGTCTAAAACCAACACCTTGCACTTGTCCGGAAATAGAAATTTTGTACGTTTTGAGCATAAAATTTACTTAAAAAATTATCCCTATAAATTTACACTTTTTTAATATAATTTATAGGGATAGTTAAATAAAAGAATGGTTAAAATTATTTTTAGATAGTTATTTTATTTAAAATAGTTAAAATTTTATGTACTACATTTTGAATACTGTTTTCAACGTTTTTAGTTAAACTAATTGTCATAGGAATCATTTCTGTTATAGAAACGGTGACTAAAATGATTTTTGGCAATTGATTCTGAAATTCTAATGCTTCAATCATGTCTTTTAGACCGACGTCATGAGCACTTAAAACACTAGGGAAATCAGCTGCAAATTTGGGATAAATGACATCAACTGTACCTGCACTTCTATTATCCATTGTAGCATCTACAAAAATCACCAAGGGATATTGTGATAAAATTGGCATTAAATCAAAACTCCCTGTACCGCCATCCATAATATCCACGTTATCAGGTAAATTAATTTTACTCAATGCATGAATTGTATGTACACCGACACCTTCATCTCCCATTAAATAATTACCAATACCAAGTACTAAAATTCTATCTTTTTTCTCACTATTTAAATAATTATGTGTTTGGTAAAAGAGTTTTTGTAGCTCCATTACATCATTTGAAATCATATAATTTATTTTTCTTTTTGAATTTTTTTATTCTTTTTTTTCCAGGTTATTTTTTCAGCTTTTTCAATAATTTCAGATTCACTTTCTTTCACTCTTTCAGAACGAACAAATTTAAATCCACTAATCATTGAAGATGCTTCACCTCTAGCTTCTACAAAGTCATGGAATAAAACCAAATACACATGTATTACTATAAAAGCCATAAACATCCATGTAAGAATATGGTGAATATAACGTGTAATAATATCACCACCTAACATTGTTGAAACCCATTTAAACATATTAGGAAACCACCAAGTAGATGTATCTGCTATGAGTGACAATCCTGTTACTACCTGTAATATGATAAACAATGCCATAATAAAATAAGAAAAAGCAGCCAAGTAATTATGACCAATACTTATATTATACAATTTATGCTCTGTATCTTTCATTAAAAAGATATCTACTTTTAATACATGTAAAATATTGTGAATTCCTTTTTTTGTATATGGAATGAAATTCCGCCAATTAGCAAATTGATTTCCTACAAATGCCCAATAAAACCTAAAAATTATAGTTGCAATTAAAATGTAGGCCGTGATAAAATGAATTGCTCTAATATATCCAAACCAAAACGAATTGGTTGCTTCTACATTCGCATTGATAGCGGGTGGATTTGCGATAACGAATCCTGTAGCTATTAAGATGATTGTTGAAAATGCAGTTGTCCAATGAAAAAAACGAACAGGTAATTCCCATACATAAACTCTTTTATAATTAAATGTTGTTGCCATTACTTATAATTTCAATTGTTATCTACTAAATACTACAAGACCCGCCAATTTGAATTTGGCTAATGTGTTTCCCATGCTCATCATACAAATGCACAGCACAAGCCAAACAAGGGTCAAATGAGTGAATGGTTCTTAAAATTTCAACAGGATTATTTGGATCTGCTATCGGTGTTCCAATTAAAGCAGATTCATAAGCAGACATTTGTCCTTTTGGATCACGTGGAGAAGCATTCCAAGTTGTTGGAACCACCATTTGATAATTGGCTGTTTTTTTATCTTTAATTACAATCCAATGAGCCAACCCTCCTCTTGGCGCTTCCATATACCCAACTCCTTTAGCTTCTTTTGGCCATGTTTTAGGTGCCCATTTATCCATATTTGCCATTCGGGTATCTCCATTTTTAATATTAGTAATCAGTTTATCATAGAATTCTAAGCCCCAATCAGCTAATAATTTAGACTCTAATCCTCTGGCTGCTGTTCTTCCAAGTGTTGA
>Ga0256840_1000888_pt1 | contig 29565 bp, 26 predicted proteins | sample 355202metaG_FD_185969 | JGI IMG/M metagenome (GOLD analysis project Ga0256840, IMG submission 185969) | Hydrothermal vent microbial communities from Mid Atlantic Ridge, Atlantic Ocean - 355-202 | ecosystem: Environmental > Aquatic > Marine > Hydrothermal vents | place: Atlantic Ocean: Mid... | reverse complement strand
ACTTATCTTTTCATATTCTGCTTCTACTTTTTTAAGCTCATCGGTTACATTTATAAGTCCTTTGGCTTCGTAACATTTGGCATCATATAGACAAGCATTTATCTCATCTATTTTGGCTTCTAGTTCCTCTATGAGGGCTGGTAGACGTTCTAAGTCTCTTTGGTCTTTGTAGCTGAGTTTTGTTTTTATTTTTGGTTTTTTAGGGTTGAGACTTGGCTCAACTCCTACGGGTTTAATTTGTTTTTCCATTTCATATAAATCATTGATGTTTTTTTCTATCTCTAGGTATTCACTGTAGTTTTGGAAAGACTCTTCAACCTCTCCTCTTCCTTTAAATACAATAAGTTTGGTAGCAACTTTGTCTACAAAATAACGGTCATGACTGACAAATAGTAAAGCTCCTGGGAAATTCATGAGCTTCTCTTCTAAGATGTTAATGGTTTGAATATCTAAATCATTGGTAGGTTCATCTAAAATCAGACAATCTACTTTTTTGGTTAGAAGTAGGGCAATAGCAACACGATTTTTTTCTCCACCACTGAGCATTCCTACTTTTTTAAGCATGTACTCTTCTGGAAAAAGAAAAGATTTTAGGTAAGCAAAAACATGCATATTTTTACCTTGAACATCGACGATGTCTCCACCGTCAGGGCAGAAGGTATCTAAGATGTTTTTGTTGTTGTCGAGCATTTCACGATGCTGGTCAAAATAGCCCACGGCAAAATCTCCTTGCTCGATGGTTCCTTTGCTTGGTTTTAGTCGTCCTAAAAGCAGTTTGAGAAGGGTGGATTTACCTGAACCGTTGTGTCCTACTATGGCTATTCTATCTCGTTGGAGTATTCTTGTGGTAAACCCATTAATTAAATCTTTTCCTGCTATGGAGTAGTGTAGGTTTTCGATATCAAAAAGCATCTTTTTTCTTGACATACCTTTGTCACCATCACGGTTAAAACTTTTTTTCTCTCGTTCTAAATCTATCTTCATTTTTCGTATGAGGCTAGGGTCTTTTTTTGCTTTGTCTCGTAGCTCAAAAACCCTTGCTTTTCGTCCTTGGTTTCGGGTGAGTCGTGCTTTTACTCCACGGCTTAACCACTCTTCCTCTTTTTTTAGAAATTTCACCAAAGTGTTGTGTGTTTTTGCCAAGCTTTGCATACGTTGCTCTTTGAGGACTAAGTAGTTATCGTATCCACCCTGATAAGAGACGATGTTCATGTTTTCTACTTCGACAATGCGTGTAACGATGGAGTTTATAAAGTGCCTGTCGTGGGAGATAATGAGCAGGGTAAACTTCTCTTTGAGCAGTATCTCTTCTAAAAACTCTACCATATAAACGTCAAGGTGGTTGGTAGGTTCATCCAGTAATAAAACATCGGGTTTTTTTAAAATGAGTGAAGCCAAAGCCACACGGCGTTGCTCTCCTCCTGAAAGGGAGTTAACATCACGGTACTCGTACTCTTTGAGTTTAAACTCTTGAAGTACCCGTTCTACTTTGTCGTCTAAGTTCCAAGCGTTGTGATGGTCGATGTAGTTGGTCACTTTGGCATGTTCATCTAAGAGTTTTTTATTTTCAAAGTCTTCAGCTATGAGTTCGGTGAGTTCTTCATAACGCTCTTTTGCCTCTTTGAGTTCTGTTAGCTCATTCTCTATGGCATCACGAACGTTTAAATCTTTTTCAAAATGAGGATTTTGGTCAAGAGAGTCGATGATGATACTTTTGTCAAGAACACGTGTACCTTCGTCAGCCGTCACTTCACCTGAAATAATCTTAATAAGTGTAGATTTCCCACAACCATTTTGACCGACTATGGCGACACGTTCACCTTCGTTTAGTTGGAAATCAACACCTTGTAAGAGTTGTTTTACATCATAATTTTTAGAAATGTTGAATAGACCGACGAGTGCCATGTAGAGTCCTTGAAATAAAGTTTGTGATTATAGCTTAAGGGGTCTTTAGGAGGGCTAGATTACTGTTTAATCTATTTCTGAAATTAACTCTGTTATACTTCTAAAAATTAAAATCAAGAGAACTTCTATGAAAAAACTATCCTTTATCTATCTACCTGTTCTATTTTTTATCTATATAGCAGTAGAGACTTTTTTAAAACTAAATCACTCCACGCTTTGTGCGTCATCAGGTTGTAAATTAGCCGATAATCTTATATGGTTTGAGGGAATATACCTAAACTATATGGGTTTGGCAACAGCATTTGTACTCATCGTTCTAGGATGGCTTAGTTATAAAGGAGCAGTTGGTAGAAAACTTTTTTATATGGTTCTTTTTGCTGCTCTGTTTTTTGAGACTGTGTTGCTTGGTTATCAATTTTTTGCTTCACCAGAAATGTGTAAGTTCTGCATGGGTATTTATGGATTTTTATTTCTGATGACAGTTTTGTCTGCACCTCCAAGATACCTTTTGATGATTATACCTGCTATAATTTCTCTACTTATCGCACTTAGTTTCTTAAATATTCCTAAGTCAAAAGCTTTTATGATAGGTGATGGAAATTATTTGATTCAGTCTGCCTCTTGTGCACATTGTAAAAAAGTTAAAGAGTATATGAACGCTGAGAATCTATCTTTTAAAAAGATAGATATAGAGCGTGTAGAAGCACAAAACTTTGCTACTTTTATGAACTTTAAAAGCATTCCTATTTTACTTGTTAAAAATGGAAAAAATGTTCAGATAGTCAATGGTGATAAAGATATTATAGAGTTTTTTGATAATAAATTTGGCAAAGAAGAGGCTGTTATAGTGGTAGAAGAGAGTGTATCTATAAACGCAACAAGTAGCAGTACCGAACTTTTTCAAGCTGTAGAAGATGATGAAGGTTGTGGGTTTGCTACTTTAGAAAAAGTAGAGAGTGATTGTAGTAAATAGAGTTTAATTGAGAGATATTAAGTCTTTTTTTAAAAAAAACATGTACAGTTACATCAAATAACAATTATTAAAAAGGATTATACATGAAAAAAATTATCGCACTAAGTTTGGTACTTGGACTTACAACAGCATTAATGGCAGAGGCTCCAGTGGTAGTAGAAAAAGTAGAAGTGAAAAAGAGTGAAGTAGCCGTTCCTCAGATGGACAAAAATGGTATCGTTACCAAAGAGAGTTTTGTAGATGTTAATACAACAATTAACAGACTTGAGAAGTTGATCGCAAAAAAAGGTATTACGAACTTTAAGAGAATCAATCATGCCCAGAACTCTAGAAATGCAGGAGCAAAAGATGTTGCTGATGCAGAACTTCTTATTTTTGGAAAACCAGCAGTTGGTTTGAAAATGTTGTCAAAAGACCCAAAAGCAGGACTTGATTTACCACTTAAAATATTGGCTTATGTAGCAAAAGATGGAAAAGTATATGTATCATACCGAGACACAGCTTTCTACTCTGAAATTTATAACTTAGAGGGTTGTAAAGTACACAAAAAAATGAGTGGTATACTTAACAAACTGAGTTCAGTTATTACAAAGTCACCAGAAGACTTTAAAGCTTTTATGGAAAAATCAAAAGGTGAAGGTAAAAAATAACTTTTATATTATAGTTGTGTTACAATATGTTTTTATTACATAAAAAGGAATATTTTGAAACATATAAAAGGAATATTATTATCGTTAATGGCATTAAACTTTATAGGCTGTAATGATAATATGACTACAGTAACTAATGATACGGTTGAATCCGAATCTAATGATACGGTTGAATCCGAATCTAATGATACGGTTGAATCCGAATCTAATGATACGGTTGAATCCGAATCTAATGATAGAGTTGTATCCGAATTTAATGATACGGTTGAATCCGAATCTATAGCTGTAGCAAAGGTCATGTATGAAAATGCAGAAGATGGAGATATAGAAGGGTGGAGTGTAGATAAGAGTCCTACCAAGGAAGCCACGATAGTCAATAGCTATGATAGCGAGAAGTCTAGTAGGGTGATTAAATTTAACAGTAGTGTTATTTATGACTCCTATCGTTTTATGTTTGCATCTGAAGATACTAAAAATAGTGTATTAAAGTGGAGTATGAAATACAATACAAAGCTTTATGGATTTAATGTTTTTGTGCAAACAATCAAAGGTCAACGTATACTGATGTATAAACCAACAGATACTGGTGATGGAATGCTCAATGGAACTACCATTATTCATGGTTTAGGTTCACATGCAGACAATGGGGAATGGCATACACATATCAGAGATTTATCGGTTGATCTTAAACGATACGAAAATGACAATGAGATAGTCTCTGTACAAGGATTAATGCTTTATGGAAGTGGATCTATAGATGATATAGCACTTTATGAAAAATCTGAGGGGCTTGATGTTACTATACCAGTGGAGGTTACTGCACCGGGTATTGTATTGACTTTTGATGACACTATTATTGATGATTGGTATGCTATGAGAGATACTTTTAAGCAAAAAGGTGTGGTTGCAACATTTTTTTGTTATAAATGGGCAACGTTATCCGTGGAGAATGTTAGGAAGTTTAGGCAACTAGAAAGTGATGGTCATGAAATAGGATTCCATACCGTTGATCATTTAAGTACTTATGATGTAAGTTATAATGATGTTGAAGATAAAGCTCAGTCGTACTTTGATGAGCAGATTATTCCGGGGCTTAATGCAATGAGAATTGATAATTTTGAGCCTACAAGTTTTTCATACCCTTATATGTCTGGTCAACCCAAACATAATGAGTTGATTCGAAAAGAACTTCCTCATATACGTGAATTTTTTTCTTCAGTGGTACAGATGGATAAGGCTGCTAAGAACTCAGTAGAAGATATTAAAAAAGAGCTTTTAAGGCTTAAAAATAATAAAGATATAGGTGTATTTCTGTCACACTATATTCCTGAAAAACCTATAAAGAATCCTTATCATATTCTTCAAAGTGATTTAATAGAAATTATTGATGAAGCCAATCGCTTGGGATTAAAGTTTTATACGCTTGAGGAAGCCCATAGAATTTATATGCATCAATAGGGTTGCTGATTAATCATTAAATAGATACGTTCTATAAACCAGTAAGAAGCAGTAGTTCCCAGAATATAAAGGAGTACAATTCTTCCTTGAATAAGTCTGCTATTTGGTATAATTTTTTTCACTAAAGCATAGAAGAGAAGTAGTGTGAAAATAAAAAGAAGTTGTCCCACTTCAATGCCCAAATTGAAAAAAGAGAGTGCCAATAATATACTGTTTTCTGGTAGACCTAACTCTGTTAGTACGGTTGCAAATCCAAATCCATGTAGTAGTCCAAATATAAATACGACAAGCCATGGATAGTGAATAGATAGACCTTTTTTTCCATGATGTAGATGTATGCCTTCTACAGCTAAGATGATAATGCTCAGAGCAATTAATACTTCTATAAAGCTTGAAGGGAGATGCACATACCCAAGTATGCTGAGTCCAAGTGTGATACTATGTGCAAGGGTAAATGCTGTAATAGGTTTAACCAGTATTTGCCACTTTGGGATGATAAACATGAGTGCTAAAATAAAAAGAAGATGGTCAAAACCTAAAAGAATATGTTTTACGCCTAGAAAGGTATACGTTTTTATGGTACCAATACCAGAGGTTTCAGCTTTTATGGTGAATCTGTTTTTAGTTGGTGTTAACCTTTCTATATAGGAGTTTTTATCTTGATCTTCAAAACGAACTAAAACATCGGTAATACCATCTTCCATACCTTTTATGCTCATCTCTTTGCCTCTTAAACTCTCTGAACATGAAAGTAACCAATGATGGATGATTATATTTTTATCGTTGAGAGAATAGTTGTTTTGACTACTCTTTTGACAATCATTAGGAAATTGAGGAGATAGAAGAGTGGTTTCATCTTTATTAATCGGTATCTTCCATGTTATGTTGTAATTATAGTTCTTTATATTTTGAATATTTAGATAGGCAGGTTTTACGGTATGGGCAAAAAGAGCATTATTATAAAATAGTAGTAATAGAGGTAAAATCCGTAACATAATCAATTCTTATTTATATACGTATCTGTTTCTATCGTAACAGTATACTCGTTTCGAAGTCTCTCATAGAGCTTTTTATAGGCATTATAGTTTTGCTCTATGAGATATTCATTTATTACTTCTTTTTCTACATTATGAAAGGTAGTTTCCTTTGAGGAGGTTTGATTTCTAACATAAATAATATGGATACCAAAGCCTGACTTGATAGGTTTTGACCATCGCTGTGTAGGAAGTTTAAAAAGTTCTCGAATGAAGGATTGACTGAAAATTTTTGCAAGTTCTTTTTTATTTATATTTTGAAATTGATGACCAGCATAAAATTTATCTCCTAGGTGAGAGAGGTTACCTTCTTCGGATAATATTTGGATCTCTTTAAATATTGAATTGGCTTTGCTCTCTATATTGGTGTGATGTTTGGGGTTGAAAAAGATATGTTGAAAAGATATTTTTTTATCTGACTTTTTGATAAATTTTTCTTTGTGCTCTTGAAAATAGTTTTGAAGTTTTTCCTTGGGTATCTCATTTATTTCAATAGAGGTATTTGCCATATATTTGAGTTTGTCTATTAATATTTTTTTTATCTCGGGTTCATTTTTGTCAAGCTCCATTCGTAATGCTTCTTCATATAGAATTTGATTTTCAATATAATACTCTATTAACTCATCCAACTCTGTTTTTGTTGGCAGACTCTGTTTTTCTTGCTTCCATTGGGAAAGAAGTTGATCTATATTACTCTTGGAGATGCTAAGATGCTTTTGAAGGGGTGTAGTTACTCTAGGTTCATTTTTATAACTTATATAAAATACAATCGCTCCTAGCAATAAAAAGTGGAAAAGAGGTTCTTGGTACCATTTTTGCATGTTATTCCTAAAGAATTTATATTGGATAATAGTAAAAAACATATTATATGTTGTTTAATTATATCAAATAATAATTATCGAATTAATATAGATACTTTACTTTCTACACTCTGAGACAATTACAAAACTCTTACTCTAAAAATTAAGCCTATCTGTATTATAGTGTTACTTAATATACTCATTTATAGGGGTATGTAAGAAGTTTAATAAAAATAAAAGTTTTAAGGTAAAATAAAATGGTTGAAGTCTTTAATGCTATCTCAAATATTGCACTAAATATAGAAAAAGATGTTTTTCAAAGTTGTACAGATTTTTTAGATTTAAACAAGTCTGATGAAGAGATTCATCAAGATGTCTATGAACATTGTAGAAAACTTATAGAAGATGAGTTTGAAAAGGTAAAGAGTGTTAAAGGTGCTATGGGGAAAGACAAAAAACAACTTTGTACCATTAACAATGACGGAAAATACCTTATCACCTATGTTGCTGTTGACAATATAGAACTTTTAGATGTTGATTTTTCTCTAGGTTCAATGTTTGCCATCTATGAAAATGAATTAAATGCAAATTCATTAAAAGCCTCTGTCTACATCACCTACGGACCAACATTTCAGATTGTATTTGCTTCAAAAGATGAGGGAGTAAAGTTTTTCTCTTATAAAAATGAAAAGTTGGTACAGAAAGAGTCATTTGAACTGGAACATAAAGGTAAGATTAACTCAACAGCTGGAGTTCAATCAGAATGGAGTGAGAAACATAAAAGTTTAATTGAGAGCCTCTTTAATGATGGTTACAGATTAAGATTTAGTGACAGTTTGACGCTTGATACCCATCAGATACTCTTTAAAAAAGGTGGACTTTACTCTTCACCAGCGACAACTTCAAATCCAGATGGTTTAGTAGAACTCTTATTTGAAGCTTACCCTATTGCTTTTATTATGGAGCTTGTTAATGGAGAAGCGATTGATGGAGAGAAGAGAATTCTTGATATAGAATGTAAAGATATTCACCAAAAAACACCTATCTATTTTGGTTCAAAAAATGAGATTCAAAAAGTTAAAGATTTTTTAAATTAGATTAGATGAGCAACCCCAAGGAGATAACCTTGGAGTTGCCTTATCTCGGCTAAGACATCATACTCTCTCCTAGATACGTTAGATGTTTCTCTATTTGATATTTGTTTGAGTTGACATAATCAATGGTTACAAATTTAAATTTTGCATCTTTATAGACGATAACCAATCCATCATGTGAATGGTCACTTAGAAGTTTATCAACAGCATTGGTTACATATTCTATAGCCATAAGTCTATCTTGAACCGTTGGATTTCCCCCTCTTTGTATATGTCCAAGTATGGTCGCTCGTGTTTCAATCCTCACGTCATCTTCAAGCCAATCAACAATGTTTTGGGTCTGATTGGTTCCTTCTGCTACAATACAAACAATATATCGTCTTCCATGCCGTATCTGATTTTTTAATTTTTTACCCAAACTCTCTAAATTATAAGATTTTTCAGGGATGATACAAACTTCTGCTCCACAGGTTACGGCTGAGACAAGTGCTAAATATCCACAATCTCTACCCATCGTTTCAATGACACATCCTCTTTTAAACGAAGCTGATGTATCTCGGATTGCATCGGTTGCATCTCTTATCATATTTAAAGCCGTATCAACACCAAGGCAGTAGTCGGTTCCAAATATATCATTGTCTATGGTTGCAGGAATACCTATAAATTGTACCCCAAAATCTTTGTAAAATTGATTTAATGCTCTAAATGAACCATCGCCACCTAGTATGACAATTTTATCTATACCGTGTAATTTTAAATGGTTATATGCTTGTTCTCTATATCTATATTCAAAAAATCTTTTTGAGCGTGAGGAGCCTATTTTAGTACCACCCTCATGTAATATTCCTGCCACATCACTGTGCATGGCTTTTTTTATATCTCCATCTATTAAGCCCTCTAATCCATCATAAATAAGATAAGGTTGAATGTTTTTATGGAAGCAGTAATCTACAAAATGTTTTATAGCTGGGTTCATTCCAGCACAGTCTCCACCGGATGTTAGAATCGCAATTGACATCATTAATCTCTTTTCTTTTAAAATTGTCGTTTTGACCTAAACTCGACGAAGCATTATATTGTAGAAATAATAAATAAAATTTTAATTATAAAATTTATTTTTTAAATTTTATATAATTTTAATTAAATGTGGTTAATAATGGATAAATCTTATCTGATCTATAGTATGATTAGAAGAATTTTTAGAAGAAGGAAGCGTAACTAAAAGATGAAAAATAAAGAAACAGATATATTAATAATAGGTGCAGGTCCTGCTGGAATGGTCGCTGCAATGACTGCTATGCAAAACAACCCTACCAAACAAGTTATGGTTATAAAATCTTATGGGAAAGGTCAAGTACCTTGTGGAATACCCTATGTTTTTGGTAAAACCTTAGGTACAGTAGAGAAAAATGCCATGCTTTGTGGTAGTAGTCCAATTGCTGATATGATTCAAAAAATTACAGACACCGTACAGCGTGTTGATATAGAAAACAAAACAGTAACAGCTTTAAATCATACGATTAAATTTGACAAACTTATCTTTGCAACAGGTTCTGTCCCTTTTGTTCATAAAAATTTTAAAGATGGATTGGCGTTAGAGAATGTTTTTACCATTGATAAAGAGTATCATAAAGTTGAAAAACTTAAAAATTATTTAGAAGAGAAAGAAAAAGTTATTGTCATTGGTGATGGTTTTATTGGTGTTGAGATGGCTACAGAACTTGCTAGTGGGGGAAAAGATGTGACGATTGTCGGTGGTCGTCATGTATTGAGTGGTTCATTTGATGAAGATATGGCAATTCAAGCTGAAGAGATTATGAAAAAACTTGGGGTTAAATTGGCTCTGGGGCAACATGCCAATCATATCACACAAGAAGATGAGATAGCAACAGGAATTGAACTCTGTGATGGTACACATTTAGAGGCTGAAGTTATTATTATGGCTACAGGATACGAAGCAAATACAACTTTGGCTAAAGAGGCTGGACTTAAATTGGCAAGATACAATGGTATCTGGGTAGATGAGTTTATGAGAACAAAAAACAAAGATATTTTCGCCGTTGGTGACTGTTGTGGAAGAAGAGATTTTATTACCAGAGACCCCTCTAAAGTGATGTTGGCTTCAACCTCGGCAGCAGAGGCCAGAGTTGCTGGTAGTTCACTTTATAAGATAAAACATATGAAAGGGTTTAATGGAACCATAGCCATATTCTCTACCATGATAGGTAATCGTGCCTTTGCAAGTGCTGGAGTTACTGAAAAAAGAGCCATTGAAGAGAATATAGATTATATATCTGGTTTTTTTGAGGGTATGAACAGACATCCAGGTACCATTCCTGACGCTTCAAAGCAGTCTGTAAAGCTTATAGCCATGAAAGATAGTGGACAAATTATTGGTGGTCAGGTGATTGGGAATAAAGAGGCTGGAGAGATTATCAATATTATTGGATTGGCGATTGAGTCTAGGTTGACACTACACTCTCTTATCTCTTTGCAGGTTGCAACACAGCCACTGTTAACGGCAGCACCAACAACTTATCCTATTGTTATGGCTGCTCAAATTGCACTAAATAGTACGCATTAAGTACATTTGCTATATAAATTTCGGAGTTTAAATGTTAAGTAATATAGAGTTAATGCAAAAAGTAAAATCTTTAAAACAGATAGATGTTAAAGATAAAAGAGTTTTAATCAGAGTTGATTTTAATGTTCCTATGGATTCTCATCATAATATAACCGATGACACAAGAATCAAGGAGGCACTTCATACCATAAATTATTGTATTGACCATGAGGCTAAATCTATAGTTTTGGTGACCCATTTAGGTCGCCCAAAAGGAGAAGTGAACCCTGATTTCTCTCTAAGACATCTCATAAAAAGAGTTGCGAGACTCTTGGATAAAAAAGTTGAATTTGTAGAAGATTTTATAAAGAGTAAAAAGAGTATTTTAGATGCTACTGATGGCAAAATATTTTTATTGGAAAATATAAGATTTTTTGATGGTGAAACCAAAAATGATGATCTGTTATCCAAAGAGTTGGCCTCTTTGTGTGATATATTTGTCAATGATGCTTTTGGTACCAGTCATAGAGCGCATAGCTCAACGGTGGGTATTACCAAATTTGTAGAGAGCAAAGTGGCTGGTTTTTTACTCAAAAGAGAGATTGACGCTTTTGCAAAAGCACTCTTTAAACCTGTTGCACCTGTATGTTTGGTGATAGGTGGAGCCAAAGTCTCCTCTAAAATTACCCTTTTAAATAGCATTATTCCTAAAGTTAATAAGATTATTATTGGTGGGGCGATGAGCAATACCTTTTTAAAAGCACTTGGAAACAATATGGAAAACTCCTTGGTAGAAGATGACTACTTAGAAGAGGCTATGAAGATATTAAAAAATGCAAGAGCTGCAAAAGTCCATGTCTATCTGCCTGTTGATGTTGTGATAACGGACAATATAGACCACCCAATAGATACAAAAATTGTACCTGTTCAAGATGTGTTGGAGAAATTTACGGTTGTGGACATAGGTCCTGCGACGGTTAAACTTTTTGAAGAGGCTATTGGGATGTCCAATACCATTATATGGAATGGACCTATGGGGATTTTTGAAATGGATAGATTTTCTAAAGGTACCTATCGAATTGCTCACGCGATTGCTGATACCTATGCCTATAGTATTGTGGGTGGTGGAGATACGGCGAGTGCAGCTGATAAGGCTGGAGAGAAAGAGAACTTTAGTTTTATCTCTACAGGTGGAGGAGCCAGCTTAGAACTTCTTGAAGGAAAGGTTCTTCCTGGATTTGAAAATCTTGAGAAAATTCAATATTAATTAATTATAAATTACTTTTAATTTATATTAATTATTTTAAATATAATTTTAAATAATATAGAATCTATATTCAATTTCTTATCAAATTATAACTATCTTTTGCTAGACTGTTATAAGAAATTTATAGATCAATTAGGAGAAAAATAATGTTGAAATTTACAGAAAACCAATCTCTATTCGCCAATGCTTTTGATGATACTCTGGTTAATAATGCTTTTGAAGTTTTAAAAGAGGAGAAATCTAGTGATAGAGTAGGGTATTATAATCTACCTAGCACCTCTTTAGAGATTATTGAAGCGTTAAAAGTCTATGAGAAGAGCAATGAACTTTTAAGCACCATTAAAAATATTGTTGTGATTGGTATTGGTGGTTCGTCATTGGGTGCGAAAGCTGTTGATAGTATGCTCAAACATAAAAAACAAAACGGTAAAAAACTTTTTTTCTTTGAAAACTCAGACCCTGTCAATATTGCCAATACATTAAACTGTTTAGATAAAGAGAATTCACTCTTTATTGTTATCTCAAAGTCAGGTGGAACCATTGAGACCATCTCGACCTTTAAAACCATACTTCACCATTTTGATATAGATTTACAGAGTGATGATGCAAAAAGATTGATTGCTATTACCGATAATGGTTCCATACTTTCACAATTTGCAAGTGAATTTAATATCAAAGAGTTTAACCTGCCTCTCAATGTGGGTGGAAGATTTTCCGTTTTAAGTTCGGTTGGGATTATACCTCTTTATCTTGCAGGATATGATGTGGAGACTCTACTCAATGGTGCTAAAGAGTTCGAGCAGAGTTTTTTTAACACAGAGTCCAAAGAGATTTTAGAAAAAGCCTGTTTTATCTATAAAAATAGAGAGCAATACCGAACCAATGTACTCTTTGCCTACTCAAATTCACTAGAAGATTTTTCAAAATGGTTTGTTCAACTTTGGGGTGAATCACTGGGTAAAATTGATAAAGATAACAATAAAGTAGGTCTAACCCCTATTGGATTGACAGGTGCTGTTGACCAGCACTCTTTTTTACAACTTATCATTGAAGGCCCTGAAGATAAAACTGTTACGTTTATCAATGTCGAAGATTTTGAAAATGAGTTAAGCATACCAGATATGTCACTCAAACATCTGGAAAAAACAGATTTTATCAATGGTAAAAGTTTTAATGAACTTATAAATGCACAGTGTGATGCCACCATGCAGAGTATTGAAGATACAAACTTACCAGCCGATAAGATAACAATTAGCCGATTAGATGAGTCAAATTGTGGTGCGTTAATCATGTACTACGAGATATTAACTTCACTTGTAGGTGCGATGTTAAATGTAAATACCTACAACCAACCAGGTGTGGAACTTGGAAAAGTTATTTTGGATAAGAAGTTTAAATAAAAAGTTTAAAAGGGTGTGGCTGAAGCCTATTTAAAAACTATAGATAAGAGAGTTCTGAAATGAAAACGAATAAAATAAAAATCTTATTGGATAAAGAGGTTCAAGCACGAAACAATCAGAGTGAACTCTCTTATGATAAACCAGACCCTCTCCTTATAGCTAAAAAATACAACGATGAAACCATTGCTCTGATTTGTGCATTGTTTGCTTATGGTAATGTTAAAGCGATTATAAAATTTTTAGAGAGTTTAGATTTTTCATTACTTGAAGAGTCTGATGAGGTTATAAAAAAAGAGCTTTCTTCTCATTATTATCGTTTTCAAAAATCAGATGATGTGGTAGCACTTTTTATAGCCCTTAAACGTTTAAAAGAGATAGATACTATAGAAAATATTTTTTATGAAGGGTATAAAAAAGAGCAAAATATTTTAGATGGTTTGTGGAATTTTATAACAATTTTAAAGGAGTTTTTCCCTTATGAAAGCAGGGGTTACAGCTTTTTAGTGGGTTCTGTACCGAAGAAAATGAACTCGTCTGGAACCTATAAACGTTATTTAATGTACTTACGTTGGATGGTTAGAAAAGACGAACTCGATATGGGCTTATGGTCAAAGATAGATAAAAAAGATCTACTGATGCCGTTAGATACACATACTTTTAAAGTTTCAGGGAAGCTGGGACTACTAACTCGAAAAACCTACGATATGAGAGCCACTTTGGAGCTTACTGAAACACTTAGAGGTTTTGATAAAAGGGATCCGATTAAGTATGATTTTGCTTTGTATCGTTTGGGGCAGGAAAAGATAATTTAAAGTGAAACCTATGCTACCCCAATTAATCCCAACACCTTTTCATTAAAATCATTAAATCTTCAAAATCTTTCAGAGAAAAAATCATTGTGTACTAAGTAAAAAGAATTTATCTCAAAGATCTTCTTTACTTGAATGTTCTTGCTTCATCTCTTTAAAAGTTGTATCACCTATCTCGCCATCGAGCATACCTATAAAACTACCTGTTCGTTTATTAGCACTCTTCTCAATTTTACAATAGCTCTAAAATAAGTGTTCAAAACCTCATTTTTAAGACTTTTCATTTTAGTACATAAACCCCATTTTATTGCCACTTTCTAACTTCTTCATGGTCATCTCATCTTTAAGTCTCACTATAAACTCTTTGGCGTCACCTATTTTTCTAAATCGACTCTGACGTGCTATGGTAGCAAAGTCACCAGGGGTGATTTGTTTAAACTGTTTTACCTCATTTAATTCCTCTTGAAGTGCTTCAATGAGATTTAACTCTTTACAGTAAGAGATAAAAATCTTTTCAAGCTGTTCAGGTTTTAAAAATTTGAACTCCAATTTCAAATCGAAACGGCGTAAACTGGCACGGTCTAAATGGTCCATAAGGTTGGTAGTGGCTATAAAAATACCGTTAAATTTCTCCATTTGTACCAGCATTTCGTTTACTTGGGTTACTTCCCAGTTTACTTTGGCTTGTCCTCTTTCTGCTAAAAATCCGTCGACTTCATCAAAGATGAGAACAGCCTCTTCATCGGAAGCTTCTTTAAATGCACGGGCAATATTTTTTTCAGTATCGCCCACCCACTTACTCATGAGTGATGAACCACTTTTTATAATAAAAGGCTTATCTAAAACCTTAGCAATATGTTTGGCAAAGGCACTTTTACCTGTACCTGAAGCACCATAAAGACAGAGTCTGGCCGAATTATGTTCTTTCATCCCTTGGATCAGTTCATCTAAGTTGGTTGTGCTGTTTATAAACTCTAAGCTGTAGTTTTTAGGAAGGTTTTTCTCTCCATCTTTGTTGACCTCCTCATGTCCTTGTGCTTTTAGCGTGTTGTTAATAAGTTTTAAAACTACTTTATCTTTTTTCTCTGTGGGAACAAGATTTGCAACTTTTACAGCTGATGAAATCAGAGCAGGTGCAATGCTCTCATTTTCTGCCAAACTGTCAATATGTTTTTCATCGAGTATGTTGTCACTGTACTTTTTAATAATTTCTGCACGTTTAGACTTAGAGGGTATGGGCATCTCTATACTCATATCGAAACGACGAATAATTGCATTGTCAATGCTCTCAATGTTGTTGGTAATCCAAATGGTAGGTAAGATGTTGTTCTCTAAAACCTTGTTTATCCATGCTTTATCTGATTGCCTTTTTGGCATCATAAAAAAACCACCTGCGTAACTTTCAAAAACATCTTCGGCTTCGTCGTACATGAGAATGCTTTTGTGTTTTGACAAAAGAGCCTGAGCTGTTTTGTAAACACGTAGCCTTGCTGTTCCATCTATGGGGTCACCGTCATTGTCTGAGTAGCTTACTTCATAGAGTTTAATGTCCAGCAGTTTAGCAATGGTTTTAGAGAGTTCAGTTTTTCCTGTCCCAGGAAGACCATAAAGGAGTATGTTTACACCTTTTTGTTTGCTTTCAAGGGCTTTGTTTAGATAAGGTAGAAGTATCTCTAAATCACCCTTTATATAAGAGTAGTCATCCACTTCTAAAGTTCCCTCTGATGATGGTTTAATAGAGTGTTTAACCATCTCCATAATCTCATTGTCATGGTTGAGCATATTGTCCGAAAACTCATAGTTTAGGAGCTGAAACTTTGAACTAAAAGAGTAGGCGTTCTCTCTGTCTAATTGTAACAACCCCGAGTGGTTAAAGGTAGAGTGAGAGGAAAAAACTTCATTGATATACTCCAAAGGAAAGTCAAGTAGAGCAGAAAGAAGTCGCTTGGTTCGTGAAGTGTTGATGTTTTCACCCAGTAGATTAATGGCATTGTCTAAAATATCATAATGCTTTAGGAGAATGACAAACTCTAAGATTTCTCGTTCAAACTCATTAAGTACAATGAGTTTAGAGATACGATCCAGATTTTTTTCAAGTAGTTTTGAAGAGTTAAATGGTGCTTCTTTACTTAACTGTTTATATCTCTTTTTTAATATATTGAGAGGTTCATTTCGGTTAAAATTATCATAGTCAAATGCTACATATTTTTCTAAACCTAAAAACTTAGCCATGGTCTCATGAGGAAAGTCGTTATCAGAGTCGATAAACTGCTTATGACCTCCGAGTTCTATAATGATTTTTAGTATCCAAAAAGTAATTTTGTTGACCAGTTCAGGCTCAACCAGTTCTTGTGCTAGGGGGTTGTTGTTCATAATATATAAGTTCTTTTAGTATAAAATTTATTTTAATAATTTGTATCAAATAGGATGCCAAGTATAACAGAACCAAACAAAACAAACACTAAAATTTTAGACAAAAACCTTTTTGTGTACCATTTTCTCACCATTAACCTTTCAAAATCTTTTTAATTGCTTCCGAACAAACAGTCAAACCAAAAGCCCCAGTGACCCCAACAAACGAGCCTTTCTCTTTACACTTGTCCTCTTCTGGTGAGAAAACGACGGTAAAGTTTCGGTCAAACTTGGCTTTTTTGAGTTCATTACGTATTTTTCTAGCCAATCTGTCACCCGATGTTTTCCAAATGGAAGCGACCTCTATTTTAGAAGCATCAAAGCGTTTGGCAGAGCCTGTAGACATAATGAGCTTTTTAAAGCACTTTTTTGCAATTTCAATTTTTACTTTAGTGGTGTCAGCTGCATCGATAATTATATCATAAGGTTCAAAGTCAAACTCTTCAACCCACGCCATGTTCATCTGTTGGTTAATGGTAGTAACAGTAGGATAGAGCTTTTTAAGAGCTTCTGTTTTTAACTCACCCACAGCTTGGGAACCTATTTGACGGTTTTGGTTGGTTTCATCATAGGTATCATAGTCCAAAATAGTAATGTCAGAAACCCCTGAACGCCACAGACAGTCAAGAGCGTAAGAGCCGACACCACCGACACCAAGTATGAGAATTTTCGCTTTTTGTATCTTGGCAAAATCTTCTTTTCCAAAAAGAAGTTCACAGCGTTGAAATCTTAAATCTCTCTCTATATCCATGATTTTAACTCTTCTATGTCACTGTGTGAAGTCATATCAAGATGAACAGGAGTTATAGAAACATAACCTTGTTTGACAGCTTGTACATCTGTCATGCATCCCTCTGTCTCTCGCCACTCATGGTTCACCAGTCCAATCCAAAAGAACTCTTGCCCTCGTGGATTCATATGTGAGTCTGCATCGTTGGTATAGACCCTGCTACCTGTACGGGTTATTTTCAGACCTTTAGAGTCACTTGGTTTTAAAGCAGGTACATTAACATTTAAAAACTTTCGAGGAGCAAGAGGAAAAGAGCCATCAAATATTTTAGAAACAAGGTTCACGATGGTCTCTTGAGCCAACTCATAGGTACAGCCGTCTTTTTCTCTATAGTCATCTGAAAAGTCTTGAGAGATTGCAATGGCAGGAACCCCTTGCAACACAGCCTCCATAGCTCCAGATGCTGTTCCAGAGTAGGTAATGTCTTCACCCATATTTGCCCCGATGTTGATACCCGAAATCACCAAGTCAGGCATGATATTTTTATAGATTTTATGTAGAGCTAAAAAGACACAATCGGTAGGTGTTCCATCATCTAGTTTATAAAAATTTGGTTCTAACTCTACAAAACGTAAAGGTTTAGTAAGGGTAAGTGAGTGACCACAAGCAGATTTTTCTAAAGTAGGGGCAACGGTTATAATTTCACCCAAAGGTTTAAGCGCTTCTATAAGTGCCAAAAGAGCAGGTGAGTCGAAACCGTCATCGTTTGTTATTAGTATTTTTTTCATGATAGTCTTTATGTAGATAATTTAATGGGTATGGTATAATAACCACAATTAAAACCATATTGGTAAAGGGAATAATAGTGCAAAAAGAACCAATGTTACAAGCAACGTTTACACGATTGTCAACTGAGTTAGAGCAGCTTAAAACTGTGGAGAGAGGGAAAATCGCACATGTTATTGATGTGGCTAGAGAGTTGGGAGACTTGAAAGAGAATGCTGAGTATCATGCTGCGAAAGATAAACAAGGGCTTATGGAAGCTCGTATTTTGGATTTGACCGATTTGGTAGGGAGGGCTCAGGTTATTGACCCTACTAAACTGCCTCATAAGCGTGTTAGTTTTGGCTCAACCGTTGAGTTGATAGACCAAGAAGACGAGACTGAAGTGCGCTATACATTGGTAGGGACACAAGAGTCAAACCCTGATAAAGGATTGATCTCTATTGGTTCTCCTATGGCTAGGGTATTGCTTGGAAAAGAGGAGGGTGATGAGGTACAGATTACACTTCCTTCTGGGACAAAGTCATTTGATATTGAGTCTGTTTCTTACGAAGAGATAATTCTGTAGGGTGCGTTTCCCAACGCACCGTTATAAAAAATATAAATAAAAAGAGAAAAAATGGTAAATGTAGGCGTAGTTGGAGCGAGTGGTTACACGGGGCTTGAACTGGTAAAAATGTTGGTGACACACCCTCAGTTTGCTTTAAAGTATTTGGCGACCACTACAGGTGATACGGTTATAGAAGCTTTACACCCTTCGTTGGTAGATGTAATTACTTACCCTGTAGAAAAGGCTTCTGTAGCGTCTGTTATAGAGCATTGTGAGTTGGTCTTTTTGGCTTTGCCTCATAAAGCTTCTATGGGATTTGCAAAAGATTTAATTGACAAAGGTGTGAAGGTTGTAGATCTCTCGGCTGATTATCGTTTGGAATTAGAGACTTATGAAGAGATTTATTGTGAACATGAAGATAAGAATCATTTAGATGAGTCTGTTTATGCGTTAATTGAGTATTATCGTGAAGATTTAAAAAAGGCTAGAATAGCAGCTGGTCCAGGGTGCTACCCAACGGCTACACTGCTTGGAATACTGCCTTTTATTCCGTACATAGATACTTCTGCACCTCTTTTTGTTGATGCAAAGTCAGGTGTGAGTGGAGCAGGGAAGAAGCTTTCTGAGTCTACACATTTTGTTAATATAAACGATAATATCTTTGCTTATAACCCTTTGAAACATCGTCATGGTCCAGAGATAGCAGAGAAGATAGAGAAGGTACATGGAGCGAAGATGAACGTGAACTTTGTTCCTCATCTTATTCCTGCCTCGCGTGGAGAATTGGTCTCTGTTTATGCAACATTAAAAGAGGATATTGACCCATTAGAGGTGCTTAAAAAACATTATGAAAACGATATGTTTATTCGTATTCGTGAAAACCCTGTGAATATTAAAAGTACTGCTGGAACGCATTTTTGTGATATTTTTGCTGCTAAAAATGGCAATGCTCTCTTTGTGAACTCGGCTATAGACAATCTGCTTCGTGGAGCCTCTTCACAAGCATTGGTAGCTGCGAACTTAATGTGTGGATTACCTGAGGGGATGGGAATTCCTACGATAGCTTATGTACCGTAGGGTCGGTATCACCGACCATTAGAGTTTACTTCTTCGTTGACCCATCATCTGGCAGTTTAATAATAAAGGTTGTTTTATTGTTCATAATACTTACAGCTTCTAGTGTTCCACCTACTTTTTCAATAAGGTTTTTACTCATATAGAGACCAAGACCTGTACCTTTTGTTTTGTGTTTTGTGGTAAAATAGGGTTCAAAAATATTTTTCAAAATAGGTTTTGAAATACCACCTGCGTTGTCTCTTACAGCAATAATCAACTCATCTTTTTCATGATAAACTCTAATATAGATAAGACCATCTACTATTTTTCTATCTTCAAATGCATCACGTGCATTGTTGATAAGGTTCATAATAACATGTTTAAAGTCATTTTCAAAACCTTTGTATTTAATGTCATCTGGACAATCTAACTCTATTTTAATGTTTGATTTAATTAGCGTCTCTTTAATAAGTTGAATGGTTGACTCGATGGTTTTTCGTATGTTAAAGGTTTGTGCCATATCTGAATGATCAACAAAACGTCTAAAATCTTCAATGGTTTCAGAGAGAAACTGTACCGAGTTGTTTACTTTTTTTGCCAGATTTTCTAGGTCAATTTCGTCACTTTTTCCCATTTTAGCTTTTATAAGGGTATCATTCATTATCCATGAGACAGTGTTGAGTGGCTGTCTCCACTGGTGCGCGATATTTTCTAAAATTTCCCCCATTGATGCAAGTCTTGACTGCTGGTTCATGATTCCATTTTGTCGTTTCTCTTTACGTACAGCATTATCAATTTTTACTTGAAGCTCTTGGTTTAAGGTCTCAAGTTGTTTTGTTCTCTGATTCACCATGTTTTCAAGGTTCTCAGTAAGTAAGTTGAGTTCGTTGGCTGTTTTATGCATAATAGAGTAGAGGTTTTTGTTGGCGACCTCAAAAGGTGTATTTTCTCTTTTATACTCTTTTATGGAGATATATGAACTGTTCGACTCTGAAATAGCAGCCATAATAAAGGTGTGGTTATGGTGGGTATTGGGTTGATTCTCAGTGTTATAATACTCTTGAGCAGTACTGTATCCAAAAACATGATTGGAACTCTCTATATTTGAGATATAGTGTATGATTGGAATCCTAAAACCGTATTCATAAGAGATAGACGCACCAATCCATAAGGCTTGTGCTGGAGTGTTGGATAGGAAATCATGAATCTCTTGAGTTCTGTTCATCATGGCATTGTAGTTACCAATGGAGAGTTGAACAATATCACCTTCATGGAAACTTTGTCCAGCTTTAATGGCTTGATTTTTAGAATTAATTTCTAAAATATTGGCTGTATGGGTAATATTATTTTTTGCAACATAGAGAGGTACTTGTAAAAATACAGAAGGGTCTTTTTCAATATTTGGAAAATACTTTTTATAAATATCAATAGCAGGATTGTGTTCAATGGTTAAAATTTCATTATTTTTGATTTTGGTGATTTTCTTTTTCTTGGAAATTGGTTTCCAGTCAAAAGCTTGAAAAAGTTCAACATTCAAATTTAATCCATGCATAAAAATAAGAATAATGGCCTTATTATAAATTTCTCCATTGTAAAAAATAAATGCATTTTCAGTATTTTTATTTTTGTTGGTTGCTCCTCCACCAAATATTTTTAAGTGTCCAAATGCTAATCCCAATTTGTTGATAAAGTTGGAGGTGTTACATTCGTTATAACTAGAAAGAATCTCTAAAGCTTGTGTATCTGGCTGAAGATAGTTCTCAATAAGCGTGATGTCTGGCTCTTGTTCTTTCCCTTTTACATGGTTTTGGTTCAGGTCTAGAACCAAAGAGGAGAGTCGACTGGTTTTAAATTCTATAAAAGATACAACCGGTCGAGTATTAATATCTGAAACAGTATGGTTTGTAAAAGAGGTAAAACTCTGCATACCAACGATGGTTGCCTGAGGAAATACCTTCTCTAAGTTATTTAACAGTGTTTGTAATTTATTTTGGTCACTGTTAGGAAAGTTAATCTCTATTAATAACTTGTCACTGTTAATGATTTTATGCTTTTGCGTCCAAGCGAGAAAATCTTTATTTGTCTCGTAGTAATGTACCAGTTGTCTCATAGAAAATTACCTTTTATTTAAATATTTTAGAACCAATGCGTACAAGATTTGAACCACAAGAGATAGCCAATTCGTAATCGTTGCTCATACCCATTGAGCAGATGGTTGCATCATGTTGTTTTAATGTCTCATAAATCTGATACGTGGTCTCAAAACTTTTTTGAATGAGCTGCTTATCTTCACTATGCGCCCCGATACTCATAACACCTTTTAGTCGGATGTTGGGACAGGTCTCTTTTATCTGTGCATAGATATCAGAAGCTTCATCAGCAGAGACTCCTGATTTACTCTCTTCATTGGCAGCATTAATCTGTAGTAGACAGTTCATCTTTTGATCTTTCTCTACCAAACGTTGGTTGAGTGCTTTAGCCAGTTTTAATGAGTCAAGTGATTGAAACAGTGTTGGACGCAACTCAATGAGCTTGTTAATTTTGTTGCTCTGTAGCGTTCCCATCATGTGCCACTCTAAGGGTAACTCTGCTAAATTTCTCATACGTGTTTCAAGTTGTTGTACTTGGTTTTCACCAAAGGCACGTTGTCCAAGTTCATAGAGTGTTTTGATATTCGCTTCATCAGAGTATTTCCCTACAGCTACAAGTTTAACAATATGGTGTTCATTAATAGTGATTCTTGCTTGTTCTATGTTCCATATAACTTCATCTAAATTTTTTCTAAGCAGTTCTTTATTTTTTAATTGTTCGTTCATTTTTTATCCTATTAATCTATTAATATCGTTGTAGAGTCCGATCACCATTAAACTGAGTAAGAGAGTCCATCCTACCAGTGTTAGTTTAAACATCATCTCTTCATTTGGAGCTTTTTTTGTAAGCATCTCATAGAGGTTAAACATGATATGCCCTCCATCCAATGCAGGGATAGGTAAGAGGTTTAGTACTCCTAAGTTTACTGAAATAAGTGCTGCAAAAGCAAGTAAAGCAATGAGTCCCATATCGGATACCTTTGCTGTTGTATCAACGATGCCTACCACACCACTAAGATTGTCCATAGGAATAAGTCCAGAGATCAGTTTTTGTAGACTTTGAACGATAAGTAAAGAGGCAGCCTTTGTCTGTTCATAGGCATAATCAACTCCACGATTGAAATCGTAATGTACCGTGGCTGTGGCGTTAAAATCGGGACTGATACCTATAATTTTTCTTGTTTCAAGTTCACCAAATCTATTTTTTGTTTCAAGAAGTTTTGGTGTTATGCTTAAGTCAAGGTATTCGTTTTCTCGTAAAACCCTTATTTGAAGAGGTGTTCCACCTTTTTGAATCTCTTTTGCCATCTCTTCCCAATAGATAATGGGTCTACCATTGATGTTACTAATGGTGTCACCCGTTCTCATACCTGCTAGATAGGCAGGGTGACTTTGGTTGAGGTCTGTAACTTTTGTTAACACTTTTGGCATACCAATTTGTGAAATGCAGAGGTAGAGTAAAAAGGCAAGAAGAAAGTTTGCCAGTGGTCCAGCCAATGAAATAACAATACGTTGCCATGGACTTTTAGAGTTGTAGCTGTCATTATCATAACTTACAAAAGCAGGGTCGGTATCGTCTTGTCCTTTCATGCGAATGTATCCACCTAGTGGGATAATAGAGAGACTCCACTCGGTTTCTCCTATCTGTTTTGTGATAAATCTTTTTCCAAAACCAATACTAAAAACTTCTACCTTCACACCAAAAAAACGTGCAGCTATAAAGTGTCCCAATTCATGAAAAAATATTAAAAATGAGAAGACGATTAATGCTGTAAATATCCCCATAAATATCCTATTTAATTTTTTAAAGTATTATACCAATCTTAGATTAAAGGGTACCGTATAAGCTTTAACAAGGCTTTTTAGATTAATTATGCTAGAATAAAAGTTAAGCTTATAATTTAATAAAAAGGAATAAAAATGGGAAATGAAACCAATAGAGAAGAGATTATAGAAGAATCTGTTGAAGTAAGTCAAACAGAAGTTAAAAAAACTAAAAAGCAATTAACCAAAAATGATAAGTCCAGAGCATTGATAGAAGATGCTAAAATACTTATCTCTTCGGCAGATAGTGAAGTCAAAGAGGTAGAAGATGTTGTAGCACAGCATGTTTCAGAGTTTAAAACACATAAGAAAAACTTAACAGATAAAACATTTGTAGAGACAAGAAGACTACTCGAAAAAGCACATTATGAATACAATCAAGATGAGGAGGATGAGCCATTTGAGTTGTCGCTAGGTACAACACAAGAGAAGATTCGTTTGAAAAATGTTACGACAGGACGTTTTACAGGACTCATCTTTGCACTACTAGGAATGCTTGCAACAGCAGTAGCATGGTTGTTTGTTGCCAGTACAAAAACAGGTAGCGTAGTGGTTCTTGATAAGGTACCTGAGCAATCTACTTTAGATGCTATCTTTACTTGGATTGGTGGTGGAATGACAAGTGGCGCTGGTAATCCTCTATTTGGAATGATTGTTGTTGCTGTCTCTTCACTTTTGGTTGGTCTTATGGTTTACAAACTGCGTGTGGCTATGAGAGAAAATAAAAACTTTAAAGTGGCAAACGAAACTTTAGAGAAGTCTCATGTTTATGTAGAAGAGCAAAAAGAGTCTAAAGGTGAGATGGAGCGTATTGATGAGCATATCAAGGTCTCTACTCCATTGGTTGAAAGTTATGCTGTTATTTTAGATGAACAGAATGCTAAGTTAAAAAGAGTACTACATGTAGAAGGTAGTTTAGAAGATACCACTGAGTACCATACCAACTCTAAACATGCCATGTCTGATGCTGCAAACTTGATGAAAAGAGCAGAGCGTCTGGTCAACATACCTGTCTCTAAAGAGGGCAGATTAAATGAAGCATCAGTCAATGCCTACAATGAGGCAAAAGCTTTATATGATACATATATTACACAAGTTTACGCCTAAGACTTCGATGGGCTCAGTGACCGTTGATTGAGCTTGTCGAAATTACATCTTTACATTTTTAAAAAAGTCTCTTACATACTCATATCCTGAATACAATGTAAGAGCAACTGCAATCCATAGAAGTATATCTCCTCCATACCAACCCATCAGTAAAAAACCAATGGCAATCATCTGAACCACAGTTTTAACTTTACCCATCCATGAGGCTGCAATGTCTATGCCTTCTGCCACAGCAGAGACACGAAGTCCTGTAATGAATAGTTCACGGGTGATAATGAGAAATACTGCCCAAGGAGAAGCAGTACCTATCATCATTAAGCCTAAAAAACCTGCAAGAGTCAGCATTTTGTCAGCCAATGGGTCAAGTATTTTCCCCATGGTAGTGATTTGGTTAAAAGTACGGGCGATATAGCCATCAAAGAAATCTGTTGCAGAGGCTAAGACAAATATAAAAGCAGCAGCATAGTTAAGCCATGAGGGGTGTATGCCTTCAAATATGGCTGCATCTTGATTCACAAGCAGTACAAACATAACAGGGGCTAAGAGTAGGCGAATAAAGGCTAAGATATTGGGGATATTTACGATTTTGTTGTTTTGCATATAAGGGGTATTCCTTCTATAAAATATGGAATTGGTAGGTCGGGTTGCCCTCATCCCGACATTAATTTGCATAAAATAAATATTACATAAAACAAAAAATATTATTAATTGAACGATGGAATTTATTTGTTGTTTGGATATTGTCGGGATGAGGGCAACCCGACCTACGGTTTACCTAAAAGTCGTTCCACCATCAACCACAAGGGTTTGACCTGTTACCCATGAAGCTTCATCGGTACACAAGAAGTAAACAGCTCCTGCTAAATCATCAGGGCTTCCCATGCGATTAACGGCTGAGCGTTTAATGGTTTCAGCTTTAACCTCTTCATAGTTGGTAAAGGCTTTTAGTGCGTCGGTATCAATGGGTCCACCAGAGACAGCATTGACACGAATGCCCATTTCACCAAGCTCAACAGCAGCGTAACGGCTCATCGCTTCCACGGCTGCTTTGTTGGTTCCATGACCTGCATAGTTGTCAATGTAGATAAGGTTACCAGTAGAGCTAAGTGTTACAATGGCACCACCACCAACTTTTTCCATACGTTTAGCAGCTTCTTGAGAACCAGAAACAAAGGCACCAACGGTTGCTGTATAAATGTTGGTCAAACCTTTTTTAGGTCTTAAACGCATAAACTTACCATAACCTCCTACAACAGGACGACCATAAATCATTGCATTAGATACAAAGAAATCAACTCTATCAAAATCTTCATCTATGGCTAAAAATAGAGGTTTAAACTCATCAAGTTCTAAAATATTTAATGGGTAAGCTTTGGCTTTTATTCCATATTTAGACTCTAAATTGCCTGCTATTTCATTGGCTACTTCTTCATTTGAATTATAAGTAAATGCAACATTTACACCTTCAGATGCAAATTTTTCTGCTACTGCTTTACCAATTCCCTTGGTCGCTCCTGTAATAACTACGGTTTTACCTTTATTGCTCGACATTTACGCTCCTACTATGTTGTAATTTTTCATCACGGCTTCGATGTTCTTCATGTTCTGGGTGCTTGGTTGAACCAGTGGTAATCTGTACTCTAAAGTGTCAATAAGACCTGCAATGTACATCGCAGCTTTAATTGGAATAGGATTACTCTCACAGAACATCACTTTGTTGATAGGGTAGAGTTTATCATTAATGGCTTTTGATGCTTTAAAATCGCCTTTTAAAGCTAAGTGTGCCAGTTCAGATTTCATGTCTGGTAACAAGTTTGAAGTTACAGATGTAATTCCTTTTCCACCATTTGCCAAAATAGGGTAGTCAATGGCATCGTCACCTGAGAAAACATAAAGGTCAGGACGTTTTGATAAAAGTTCTACTGTTCTCTCAATTGAACCTGTAGCTTCTTTTATTCCATAAATATTTTTCACATCATCAAAAAGTCTACATACGGTGTCAGCAGAGATATCTACACCAGTTCTCCCTGGTACATTGTAAAGCATAAAAGGAAGTTCAACAGCAGTTGCGATGGCTTTATAGTGTTGGTATAGACCCTCTTGACTTGGTTTGTTGTAGTAGGGACTAACTGAAAAAATAGCATCTACACCACAAGCCTCTGCATGTTTTGCAATTTCTATGGCTTCATGTGTTGCATTGCTTCCTGCACCTGCAAGTACTTTTGTGCTTGTACCTTTACAAACCTCAACAGCTATTTCGATACATCTTTTATGCTCATCATGGGTCAGTGTTGCAGACTCACCCGTTGTTCCTACAGGACAAACAGCATCAATGCCGTTGTTAATCTGTCTTTTAATCAGTTTTGCAAAAGTTGCTTCGTCCAGTGTTCCATTTTTAAATGGAGTAATCAGTGCTGTTGTAGCACCTGTAATTAAGTTACTCATTTACTTTTCCTATTTACTTTTTTTCAATATAAGTGTTGTAGCAAGGTCATTGTTAAAATATTTGTTTGCTATTTTAGTGACCAATTCAGGTGTAATTTTAGCTAAATTCTCTTCATATCTAAGTAAAGGTTCTAAATTTCCTCGTACTAAATATGAACCAAAAAGTGAGTTAACCCCAGCAGAGTCTTCAAGTGAGTAGATAAAATCTGTTTTGGCATTGATTATGACCTTATCAAGTTCCTCTTTGGTAACATCTCCAGATTTAATCTTTTCTATTTGGATATGAATCTCTTTTTCTAAATCTTCTATTTTAATACCTGGATTTGCCAGTCCCATAAAGAGAAAGATTCCATCATCTGTTAGCTCCATATTATAAGCATAAATGCTATTTGCCATCTGCTTTTTGTCGATAATCTCTTTATTGAGACGGCTACTTCGTCCAGAACTTAGTATTTCTGAAATAGCAGAAAGCACCACTTGGTCTTCATGCTCATAGTTAGGAATAGGGTAGGCAATGGCAATGGTATCCACGGTGTTGTTGTCTTTTGTAATGATTTGTCGTATGCTACCATCTCGTCTTGGCTCAACTGGTTTTACAACAGGTACCTCATGTTTGTTTTTAATCTTTCCAAATTTTTCTTCGGCTATTTTAAAAACTTCTTTTTCATCAATGTCACCAGTAACTATCAAAATGGCATTGTTGGGCTGATAATACTTCTCATGAAAAGATTTAATATCATCTATCGTCCATGTTTGAATGTCGTTCATAAACCCTATTGGTGTCCAGTGGTAAGGGTGCGCCACATAGTGGGTGTTAAAGAGTCTAAAGTACATATAACCAATTGGTGGGTTGTCTGTTCGTACACGTCGCTCTTCAGCCACCACATCACGCTCTACTTGAAACTCTTCATCTTTGAGGTTCAAGTTCTCCATAAGTTCTGCAAACAGTTCTACAGAAGTCTCTAAGTTTTTTGAACTGGACTTAATATAATAGTGTGTGTAGTCAAAAGAGGTTGCTGCATTATTTACAGCCCCTTTAGACTTGACAATCTTATCAAATTCACCAGCTTCAAGGTTTTTAGTCGATTTAAAGTTTAAATGCTCTAGCATATGGGCGATTCCACTTTTACCCATCACTTCGTTACGAGATCCAACTTTATAAAAAATATCGGTTGTAATAACATTTGAGTTGTTTTTCATTGGTATTACAACGATTTGTAAACCATTTTTTAGTGTTTTTGTGTGGTGTTTTGGTAGTGAGTTTGCCATTAAGACTCCTGTTGTTATCATTAAAAATAGTAGTAATTTTTTCATTATCAATCTATTCCCCTCTACAGTTTTAAAAAAATGATATTCTAACTAAAATATCTTCTTTATAGCTTTGTTGAAGTAATCTATAAGCCTGATTTGAACTCTAATTATATAATTTTCTTGTATAATAAATTGATAATATTTTATAGGATTTACACATATGCAAAAACTAACCCTAGAAACACTGGAACAATGGCTGTGGGATTCAGCCGATTTGATGCGTGGACATATAGATAGTTCAGATTTTAAAAACTATATTTTTATTGGTCTGTTGTAGAAGCTTTTGAGTGGGGAGATTCGCGTAGGGTGTGCTTGCTAGCACACCAAATATTAATGCCAAAAAAGAGCTTAATTTTTATGATGGGTTGATGGTGTGCTGGCAAGCACACCCTACAAAAGATACAAATAATATTTTACATACAGGAGGGCTTAAGTGGCAAATTATAAAAGACTTTTTTTAGAGGGACATAGTTATTATTTTACTGTTGTTACACATCAAAGAGAACCAATATTAATAGATAATATTGAAATATTAAGAGAAAGTTTTGCTCAAAGCAAACAATATTTTAGTTATAAAATAGATGCTATTGTTATTTTACCTGAACATTTTCATATGATTATAACTCCAAAAGTTGTTAGTGAGTATCCTAAAATAATTAGTTCGATTAAATATAATTTTACAAAAAGATATATTTTAGATAAAGCGATGGAGCAATCTCATAGTAGATACAAACATAAATTAAAAGCTGTTTGGCAAAAAAGGTATTATGAACATACCATAAGAGATGAGGAAGATTATTATCGTTGTATGGAATATATTCGTATTAATCCGATAAAACATAAATTGGTAAGCAATTTAAAAGATTGGGAATTTTCATCATTTTATAATCGGTAGGGTGTGCTTGCTAGCACACCAAATATTAATGCCAAAAAAGAGCTTAATTTTTATGATGGGTTGATGGTGTGCTGGCAAGCACACCCTACAAGAGATATAATATGATAGGTCTTAGGTTTTTTATTATTGTATAATAGTGATAATTTAACTTTTAGGTTTATATAATGAGCGAATACACACAAAGCGAACTCCCTGCCATAGAGCTTTTTAAAAAGGAGGTGCTAGATGATTGGTTACATAAAAAAGCAATACTCACGCAAAGCGATGCTCAAAAAGAGATGCGAAATGTCATTAAACCTCTACTCTCAAAGCATAACATAGAGAGAAAACGCTCCAAAGATATTGTGGCTTTATTGGTGAAAACTTATGCCTAGTATTGTTTATGGAACACGTACCATTGCGTTTGAAG
>Ga0256840_1000887_pt1 | contig 29572 bp, 21 predicted proteins | sample 355202metaG_FD_185969 | JGI IMG/M metagenome (GOLD analysis project Ga0256840, IMG submission 185969) | Hydrothermal vent microbial communities from Mid Atlantic Ridge, Atlantic Ocean - 355-202 | ecosystem: Environmental > Aquatic > Marine > Hydrothermal vents | place: Atlantic Ocean: Mid... | reverse complement strand
AGACGACCGACTTTTTCCTTTGAAACTAGAAAATTTAGATGATTTAATGGAGGGATATTATGAGCTTTATCCTGAAAAACGAGAAGAGAAGGTTTATCTTTTTTTAGATGAGGTACAAAATGTTGAGGGATGGGAAAAATATATTCGTCGTATTGATGACACGCTTAATTTACAACTTTACATTACAGGTTCATCTTCTAAATTGCTCTCTTCTGAGATTGCTACTTCACTACGTGGACGAACCATTACCTATGAAGTTTTCCCTTTTTCATTTAAAGAATATTTGAGAAATAAAGAGATAGAAGTTAATTTGTACTCTTCCAAAAGTATTAGTTTTGTTAAAAATGCTTTTAATAGCTATTTGGTTGATGGTGGATTTGCTGAAACCTTTGATGAAACACCTGATGTGCAGAAGCGTATTTTGAAAGATTATTTGGACTTGATTATTTATAAAGATGTAGTAGAGCGATATACGATTAAAAATCAATCGCTACTTAAGCATTTAATTAAATACATGTTTGTGAATATGGGAACGCTTATAAGTATTAATAAACTTTACAATGACTATAAATCTCAAGGCTACAAAGTAGGTAAAGATACGTTACAAGATTATATGTCGTATCTGCAAGAGGCATATACTCTTTTTACTACGCCTATTTACAGAAACTCTGTGAGAGAAGAACGACGAAACCCTAAAAAGCTTTATGCGATTGACAATGGGTTTAAAAAGCTTTTTTCTATCTCCTTGTCAGATGACTATTCTAAACTTTATGAAAACTTGGCATTTCTACACCTACGTCGTGAAAGTTCTGAGGTTTATTATTTTAAAGAGAAACAAGAGGTTGATTTATATGTGCATACCGACAAAGAGTACTTGGTTAATGTTTCGTATTTGATAGAAGATGAAAAGACGTTAACAAGAGAGATCAATGCTTTAAAAGAGGGAATGAAATATTTTAAACTCTCTAAGGCTTACCTTGTAACGGCTGAAAGGGATGAAGTTGTTGAGGTTGAAGAGGGGAGTATTGAGCTTGTTCCTATGTGGAAGTGGTTGTTGGTATAAATACTTCATAAGCTCGGTCTTTCTCTTTGATCATACCTGACATAAGAGTTAGCGTGAGCCAACAATCACTTCACACTCCTCTAAAGCTTGGAGTGCTTCTGTGGTCATGTACTTGGTGCCACCTGCACCGATGCTTAGTATGTAGAGTTTTTTTGCCATGGTATTGCTCCTGTTGGTATATTATCTTTTTTACTTAAGTATTTGCCTAAAAATCATACAGAAAAGCACAACTATTTTTTAATTTTCTTACTATAATAACTATAGATAATTATGAGGATAACCATAGCCATGAACCCAACACCACTAGACTCTTTTCTAAACCACCAAGCACAAACAGGAATGCAGTGTGGTAACTACAGCATAGATGTACCTGAACTAAAAGAGGGAGAGCAATACCGTTTTCACTTTGATGCTACGGCATGTGTGGGCTGTCACTGTTGTGAGGCTGCTTGTAATGAGCTACAAAACAACCCTTCTGATGTCAAGTGGCGACGTGTAGGAGAGATGGAAGGTGGAGAGTTTCCTAATGTTTTACAGTTCTTCAACTCCATGTCTTGTAACCACTGTCTTGACCCTGAGTGTCTGCGTGGCTGTCCAACCAACTCTTATGTAAAGTTTGAAGATTCGGGAATCGTTTGGCATGATGATGACACCTGTATTGGTTGTCAATACTGTACATGGAACTGTCCATATGAAGTGCCTGTCATGAACTACGACCGAGGAATAGTAACCAAGTGTGATATGTGTCACGACAAACTAGCTGTTGGTGAGACTCCTGCTTGTGTTCAAGCCTGTCCTGCAGGAGCGATTGAGATAGAGGTGGTACATAAAGAGGAGTGGATAAAGTACGGTATGGAAAAAGAGGGAATCGCTCCTCATCTACCTGATGTAGAGATAACCAAACCTACTACTCGTTATACTTTGCCTGAAAATATGCCTGAACTTCGCCCTGCAGATGAACGACTATTAAAACCTGCTCATGCAGAGTTGCCATTGGTGTTTATGACCATACTTACACAAGTTTCACTGGGTGCATTTTTAGCTCTCTTCTTGGGTCAGTTATTGTTTAGTTTAGGGTTTAATCTACCTGAACCTACTGTAGCCATGGCAATTATGGCATTTATCCCATCTGCCATCGGGTTAGCACTTTCGGCACTCCATTTAGGTCGCCCTATCTTAGCGATGACAGCCATGAAAAACTGGCGAACCTCATGGTTAAGTCGTGAAGCCATTGCGTTGGGTGCGTATACAGGTTTAGCCACCATGGTAGCAGGAATGTATTTTTTAGAGATAAAAGGCTTTTTACTTTTGTTGGTGATGACCATTACTTTAGTCATGGGAATTTACGGTATTTATGCACAGTCGATGATATACAGAGTGCGAGCCAGACCAGCATGGGATAGAACTTCAACTACCAAGCGTTTCTTTGGTTCTGGATATGTTGGTTTTTTACTCATCTCTCTACTTTTACTTATCAGCAATGGAAAAGATGGAGCAATGGTTCTTTTAGCAATTGCTCTACTTTCAGGAATGGCACAAGTGCTTATTATCTACGAAGAGGTGATGTTTTATCGTCACTTAGACAAAGAGGGTTCACTCTATTATCAGTTGAATAGAACAAGAGTTTTATTAAAAGAGCATTTTGGTCAGATTAAAAAGTTTAGGCTCTATAGTTTGGCTATTTTCGCTTTAGGCTTACCACTGTTGGCGATTTTATTTACGGCTAGTGGACTCATTGGTTTGGCGATTGCTACACTTGTAGTGGCTACGGTTGGAGCATTGGTGAGTGAGTTAGCAGGTCGTTACCTGTTTTATAGAACGGTTGTTCCTTTAGGCTTAGCTGGGAACTTTTTTGCTGGAAATCAGAGAGGATAGGAGAAGATATGTTAAATAAAATCAAAGATTTTTTAGGCGTAGACATAAAAACAGACAAATACAAAAAAGCAGATGATGCCAAATTTGGTAAAATTTCAAACTTTAAAACTCCTGATGAGTGGGTACGTAGTACTTGTGGATATTGTGGGGTTGGGTGTGGATTGTATATCGGTGTGAAAGATGGGCGACCTGTCTATACTAAAGGTGACCCTGCTCACCCCGTTTCTAAGGGTACGCTTTGTCCTAAAGGTCTGACTGAACATGAGATGGTAGACTCCGATAACCGTGTGACGACACCGATGATTCGTAAAAATGGAGAGCTTCAAGCTGTGGAGTGGGATGAGGCGTTTACAGAGGTGAGTGATAAGTTTAAATCTATCCAAGCAGAACATGGAAAAGGGGCTGTGGCTTGTATCTCTACTGGGCAGTTTTTAACCGAAGATTTTTATACTTTGGGTAAGTTTGTTCAGCTTGGACTTGAAACCAATAATTATGATGGAAACACCACACTTTGTATGGCATCTGCTGTTATGGGTTACAAACAGACTTTTGGAAGTGATGGTCCTCCTGCTTCGTATGAGGACTTTTCTCATGCTGATGTGATACTGCTTATTGGTGCAAATATCGCTGATAATCATCCTATTTTAAAGCTTCATATTGCTAAAAATAAAAAAATAACGGGCAAGAAACCAACCATTATTGTGGTTGACCCACGACACTGTAAAACAGCCAATATGGCAGATATTTTTGTGCCTTTGGCTCCTCGTTCTGACTTGGCACTGCTGAATGGTTTGTGTTATATTATTTTTGAGCAGGGTTGGGAAGATGAGACGTTTATAAAAGAGCGAACCTCAGGTGCTTTAGAGTTTAAAAAACACATTATGAACAACTACCCACCACAAGAGGTGGCACACATTACGGGTATTGAGGTAAAAGAGCTTTACAACTTAGCAAAAGTTTATGCCACAGCAGACAAAGCGATGTCTGCATGGACGATGGGGGTTAACCAAAGTTCAATTGGAACAGATACGGTTTCGGCCATCTGCAACTTGGCACTTATTACAGGAAACTTAGGACGTGAGGGAGCTTCTCCATTTTCTATTACAGGTCAATGTAATGCGATGGGTACACGTGAGTTTGGGTTTACTTCGTCGATTCCTGGTTATAGAAATTATGCTTCAGACACAGATAGAGCAATTTTTGCTGATATTATAAATGTGCCTACAGAGCTTATTCCAACAAAGCGTGGGTATTCGTATCCACAGATTATAGATGCCATTGACCGTGGAGAGATAAAAGCTTTATGGATAACAGCTACCAATCCATTGGTTTCGTATCCTGATCAAAACCAACTGCGTCGTGCATTGAAAAAACTCGATATTTTAGTAGTGCAAGATGCCTTTATGTCTGAAACAGCAGAGGTAGCAGATGTCATTTTCTCGGCTGCTACTTGGTCTGAGAAAGAGGGAACTTATACCAACTCGGAGCGACGATGTAACTATGCTAGAAAAGCAGTTGAGCCTTTGGGTAAAACCATGAGTGATGCAAATATTGTGATAGAGTTTTCAAAATATTTTGAGGGAAAACATGAGTTACTCTTTAAAAATTTAAAAACAAGCTCTGATATTTTTGAAGAGATAAAACGGGTGAGTAAAGGACAGTTGTGTGACTACTCTGAAATGTCTTATGATAAGATTGAAAAACTTGGTGGAATCCAATGGCCGTGTAACGAGGAGTATCCAGAGGGTAAAAAACGACTCTACACCGAAGGGTTTGAGTGTAAAACTCCTGATGGAAAGGCAAAACTTTTACCTGTGGATTGGAAGCCTTTGAGTGAATCTTGTAATCCCGATTTTCCATTAAATCTAAATACGGGTCGAACCGTGGAGCAGTGGCATACAAGAACCAAAACTAAGGGCATTGCCTTGCTTAATGACTTAGCACCCGAAGCGTGGGTAGAGTTAAATCCTAAAGATGCTAAGAAGTTAAAAGTAAAAAGTGGAGACAGAATTAAAATAGCTTCAACACGAGGTTCGGTAGAAGATTTAGTAGTCAAAGTAACCGAAGTGGTACGAGAAGGCGACTGTTTTGTACCGTTCCACTTTAGCGAACAGATGATAAACAACGTAACCATCGCAGACTTTGACCCCAAATCATTTGAGCCAAACTTTAAGCAGTGTGCTGTGAACCTTTATAGTGATGCTGTGCCAGAAGGGATTGTACAAGATGAGGTTGAGATAGCTGGGGCATTAGAACAACCCGTAGGTTCGGTAACAGCGAACAAAAAAGTTCAAGAGAAAACTGGTTCAAAGAATGAATAAAGTGCTTGAACTCTAAAACGGAGTTTACTCCCATCATTTGGTGAGACTAGACAACCCTTTAGTTTCATCTATTACTACTCCTTATCTATTCAGATCATATCTATAATATCGAAACTACATTATGATGTTATTAATTATTACCCAATCATTTAAATATAGAATTGAGTAATTTTAAGTTATAAAAAATAAAAATAAATGTAATATAATATTAAATAACATAAAAATATTGGGTAAAAATGAAGTTAATATGGATTTTTCTTATTGTTGTTTTTATATATGCTGTGTTGAGTTATCTTCTTGCTCCTAAACTACTATTTAAATCATCTTTTGGAGAGGGTGTTTATCTCACTCAACCAACAAGAATGGATAGCCCAATATGGTGGCAAGAGATAAAAGGCTCTGATAACGCTAAGTTCTCATGGCCTATTAAGTTACAAGGGGAGAGAGGTCTTCTTCAAATGATTGTTAACCATGAAGAGATTAATACTCATATAGAAAATCGCATAGAGGGTGTTATGGGGGAAGATAATAGACCCATAAATGCCCTACATCAGATTGTTAGAAAAAAAGAGCATGAGTGGACACAAGATCCTTATGTTGTTTATACTAAAGATAAAGAGCAGAAAAAACTCTACATGCGTTACTCTTTAAAGTTTCCAGAAAATCTATCTGAACTTTTAGGAGAAGAGGGTTGGTTGGCATTTTGTGAATATAAGACCAAGAGTGATTACCGTTTAGCTTACTATATATATACGGATCAAGATAAAAAACTTTATTGGTATGTTCATGGGGACAATGTTGTTGTAGATGATGTACCTTATAAAGAGTATTGGTTCAAAGAGAACAGGAGTACAGCTGTACCTGTAGGTCAATGGTTTACTGTAGAGATATTTTGGGATAGAAGTGTTAATGATGATGGTAGGGTTTGGTTGGCGATAGATGGTCAAGTTGTTATTGACTACAAAGGCAAGACCAAAAAGAGAGAGCCTATCCATGAAATAATGCTCTTTACAAATTACTCTAAACATCCTATTGAACAGTGGGTGAGCAATATTGAACTTTGGGATGACTTTCCTTGTGGCAGGGGGAAGAGTTGCTATTAAACTTTTTTCATGACTAGGAAGTGATGACTTTAGTCTCACCATGTTCGGGATTAAAGTCTCTGACTCCAAATAAGTTTTCTAAAAAGTCAAATTTAAAAATAAATGGATGAAAATGAAAGAGATGTTAAGAGGCATACTTGTTGTTATCATGAGTATAACAACAGTGAGTGCTACAGTGTATGAGAATGCTGAAGATGGTGTGAGTAGTCGTTGGATTATTTCAGACAATGTTGCTCCTGGAGCGACGGTAAGTAATATTTTTGATGATACAAAAGGTAGCAAAGTAATTAAGTTAAATAATGGAGCCAGTAGTTATGCCAACCAGTATCAGATAGGAAATTTTTGGAATAATCCTTATAATTTTAATATTACTTGGGATATGAAAACAACAGAAGGTTTTGTTATTGATGTGCGTGTTCAGTCAACTGAAGGTATACGGTACTTAAGGTATACAGACAATGCAGAGAGTTCTAAAGGTAAAGATGGTGATACCATTTATCATGGACTGGGATATTACCCTACAGATGGGAATTGGCATACTTTTTCTAGATCTTTAGAAAAAGATTTAAAAGAGTTTGAACCAACAAATACTCTATTAATGGTAGATGCTTTCTATATTCGAGCCAATGCTACTCTGGACAACATTGAACTTTTCTCTTCTCCAAATAAAGTTTATGAAGATGCAGAAGATGGATTAACTGCTGGGTGGACGCTTTATAATGGACCAGCTAATGCTACCATTACTAATGTTTATGATGTTGATAAACAGAGTAAAGTTATTTCACTTCAAGGCAATGGCTATGAAAACCAATACATGCTTGATGGAGATATTGGTGAAGTAGGAGCATGGAATGATACCAAACATTCAAATATAAAATGGAGTATGAAAAGTTCTGGTGGCTATATTATCTATATTGCAGCCAATACTTCAAATGGTGCAAGATACATAAAATACTCTGATGATGATTTTACGCAAAGTGGTATCAACAGTAATGTTGTCGATTATGGTTTGGGGTATAGTAGCTCCAATGGAGAGTGGCATACTTTTATACGAGATATTGATGCCGATATTAAGAAGTTTGAACCAGCAAACAACTTACTTTCGATAGAAGGGTTTTTAATGATGGGTAGTGCTGAAATTGATAATTTGGAACTCTTTAATATTGCCCATCCTGTTAATCACAAGGCTGGAGTGGTATTAACATTTGATGATTATGATGTTGATGGATGGTACAGTATGCGAGACACATTTTTAGATTATGGGGCAACAGCCACTTTTTTTGTAAGAGATTTTCATACTTTAACCACAGCTCAGGTAGATAAGTTAATAACGTTAGATCAAGATGGATTTGAAATTGGTTGTCATACCTACAGTCATAAGGGTATTGGTAGAGACTATCATAATGATACATCTAGAATTGCAGAATATATAAATGAACAAATTATACCAGCACTCAATAATATGAAAGCAGCAGGGTTTAACCCTAACAGTTTGGCATATCCTTATGGTGAACATGAAGAGAGTTATGATGCAGCAGTTAGGAGTTATTTCCCCTACTTACGAACAACAGCATCTGATGCAAATAGAGCCTTGTTTCAACTTGATGAAATCTATCATAAACAAGGCAAAAGCTATAAGATTCTTGCTGGTGATGGAATAGATAACTCTTATGATAATAAGATAGATGAGATAAGAGTTGCATTGATTAAAGCCAGAGAACATGGAGAAATTATTACCCTTTATGCCCATGAGGTATTAGATGACCCTAATAATCCTTATGCTGTCTCAGCTCAAAAGTTAGAAAAGATTATGGAGATTGCAAAAGAGATAGGGCTGGAGTTTTACACATTTAAAGATGCTTATTTGAAAGGAAACTAAGAAATATGCTTTTAGAAATTGCAAAGTGGAAAGAGAATGCTCTCTCCCCCGTTCTGTTTATGGTAGATGATATTGCCAATATATCTGTGAAAAAATTTCAATCTGATACTTTGAAAATAGGAGAAGATTGGGGGCAATATGCTCAAGATAAAAACTCAATGTGGGATTTTTTATATAACAATCTTTTAAAAAAATTTCCAGAGATAAAGACAACTTTTTTTTTAGTAACAGATAAAAGAGCTCCTATGGCTCTTGGTGAATCTTATACCTATACCGAACGTATAGATAAAGATGAAAAGTTTAAAGCATTTTTACAATATCTTCATGCCCACCCTAATGTAGAGTTGTCGTATCATGGTACAACACATGGTACGGCAGCTGTAGAGCATGAAGAGTTTTTACAAGAGTGGGAAACATTTGCAACATTAAATGAAGCAAAAGTTGAGATAAATCGAGGTAAAGAACTTTTTAAAAGTGTTTTAGGTTCGTATCCTACAGGTGGTAAATATTGTGGCTATGAAGAGGGAAAATTTGGTGCAAGTTCCATTGCTCAAACAGGTTTTAAGTGGTGGTCATATCACTGGGATGGTATGATGTGGGATAAAAACTCAACGGAGAGTAAATACAACTATGATCTGGAGTTCAATCAAGGGGTTGTAGATATTCCTACCACAGTAGATGGGTCAACCTTATCTCTTAAAATTGTAAAAAAAATTTTTACAAAAAAATATCTTAAAAGTCTCTACCTTTATCTTAAAGAGGGCAAGACCATAGAGGGACATATTGAATCGCTCTATAACAACAGAGAGGTTATTGCTGTTCAAGAACACTCCTCTCCTTATAGAACAGATAACCGTATTCAGTATCCCAATATTATTTCTGATATGGATAATTTGAACCATATATTTTCACTTTTAGCTAAAAAAGATGTTTGGTATGCCACTTGTGGTGAGTTGGCAGACTATTATATTGCTAGAGAAAATATTAAAATTAAGGTAGATAACGATAGGTTTCAACTCTTCTCTGACAGAGAAATAGAGTCAGAGATAACACTTATGATGCCTTTTGATGGAGTAGTGTTTTCATTGTATGATGAAGAGGATAACTTTATATCAAAATTTTATCAAAAAGATAAAAAACTTATTATTACCTATTGTTTTGACATCAATAAAACATATAAAGTTAAAATATAAAAATCATTGCTTTAATGTTCTATTTTATGATATAATATTATTATATATTCTCAATATAAGGTTTTTAAATAATTATGAAAAGAATAAGTGAAGGTGAGTTTAACTTAGAAAAACTGTATAGTACAATGATTAATTATAAATGGTTAATTCTTTTATTTACTATAATAACTGCTACTATGATGTTTATACATTTGTATTTTACACCATCAGTTTATAGTTCCAACGCCATTTTAGAAGTAAAATCAAAGAAAAATGCAGGGATGCCCAATGATTTACTTTTTAGTGCGTTCTCTATGGGTGGAACGGGACAGATCAATAAAGAGATAGAAATTTTAAAAACATTTACTATAAATGATCAAGCATTAAATAAGGTAGATTTTAAGACACGTTACTATAAAGATGAAGCCTATAAAAGCATTGAATTATATCAAAAGGTGCCTATTGAGATTAAAGATATTACCATTTTAAATAGAAATATCATTGGAAAAGAGTTTATTCTATATCCTAAGAGTGGTGGTTTTTCTTTGGTAGTAAAAGAGTCATTCCCCTCATCTATTTTTTCTGATTCAAGTTTAAAGTTAAACAAAGATACCACATATGATTATAATAAAGAGATAATAAATGAAGCTTTTAAATTAACCATTTATAAAAAATCAAAAATTACCAAACCTATTCACTTTAAAATTTATGGAGACAACCGAACTGTTTATGATAAGATTATTTCTAAAAATTTAAATATTATTCAAATGAATAAAAGTGCTCCTTTAATTAAAATATCTTATCAAGACACCATACCTTCACGGGCTAATGATTATATTAATGCCCTTACTGGTAGTTTTATAGAACAAAGTATCATCTTAAAAAATGAACAAAATAATAAGCTTCTCAGTTTTATTGATGAACAGCTTGAGAAGATAAAAGGAAATTTAGAAACGTCTGAGAATAAATATGAAAATTATAAAGTAGTCAATAAAATTATAGAACCTTCTGTCCAAGCAACAGCATATATTCAAGAGTTGAGTAGTATTGGGATCAAGATTTCAGAAAATAGGTTAAAAGAGAAACTTGTTCAAAACCTTATTGATTTTACAAAACATAATAAAAATTTGGATTCCATTGCACCATCGCTTATGGAGTTGAATGATCGTCCAACACTTCAACTGATAACATCATTACAAGCGTTACAACTGAAAGAGGAAAATCTTCTTACTGAATATACCAATGCTCATCCTCAACTCATTGCTATTCGCAAGCAGATGCATAATATTAGAAAAAAAATTCTATTAAATATAAAAAATTTAAAAAACAATATTGTTCAAAACAGTAGTTTATTGATAAGTAAAAAACAGAGTTATGAAAATAAAATAAAAAAGTTACCGACAGAAGAGAAAACATTGGTTAATATAAAAAGAGATTATGAAGTCTCTTCTACCATGTACAACTATTTACTGCAGAAGAGAACTGAAAATGAGATGCTTATTGTCTCAACACTCTCAGATTATACAGTTTTAGAACAAGCACATGCTTCAGATATAGCAGTAAAGCCAAAACGAGCCTTAATGATGATGGTTGCTATGCTACTGGGGTTATTGATGGGTATCGTCACTGCTGTGATATTGGCAGGGATGAATAAAAAAATTAAAAATAGAGAAGATTTAAAAAGTCTAACCGATTTGCCTCTTTATGGAATTATTCCTTATGTAAAACAAAAAAATATAAAATTGGAAGTCTATAATCATTCCAATTCTCATTTTACAGAGAGTTTTCGTGCTTTAAGAAGTCATCTTAAATCTAAAGAAAAGGGTGATAATGGAGAAGTTATACTGGTTACTTCAACTATTGGAGGAGAAGGTAAAAGTATGGTCACGGCAAATTTAGGAGCTATATTTCAAACAGCAGGATATAAGACCATTTTAATCAATCTTGATTTACGAAAACCTACTTTGCACACCTATTTTAATCTGTATGACAATAAAGGAATGGCGAGTTACTTAAGTGGTAAGGAGCATGTAAATGAGATTGTTTTTGCAACAAAATATGAACACTTGCATCTTATTGCATCAGGAGAAATACCTGATAATCCTGCAGAATTGATACTTTCAGATAAGTTACCTAAGTTGTTGAGTCTATTGAAAAAACAGTATGATTATATCATTATAGATACAGCACCCATAGGTTTGGTTAATGACACTGTGCATTTAATGGAAGAGACGGATATAAATTTAATTGTAGTTAGGGAAAACTATGCAGATAAGTCTTTTATTGATGGGCTGGATGAGATTATAGAAAAAAATAACTTGGATAACATAGGGTTGGTATTAAACAGCAGTAATTCAAAAAGTAGTAAAAGTGCTTATGGTTACGGATATGGATATGGTTATGGTATTAAAACTACTTAGAGAAAACTCTAAGTAGTCTATTAATGGGAGTGTAAAAAAGAATGAAATCTAATTTTATTTGAGAGCCTATTCATACTAATAAAAGTGATAAATTTCAAAAGTGCCAATTGTCGAGTAATACGGGTAGGTTCTTGTAGTAACCTATAAAACCACTCCAGTTCTAATTTTAGAAATAACTTTGGTGCTCTTTTTTTTGTTCCTCCATAAATATCAAAACTTCCACCAAGACCCATATAGAGTGCAGGGTGCTTTTGAATAAGTTCATTCATTAAAAACTCTTGTCTAGGCGTTCCCTGTGCTACAAATATAATGTCTGGTTTTTTACGTTGAAGGGATGCAATAAGCTTCTCTTTATCACCACTTTGAAAGAAGCCATTTTGATAACCTACGATATTGATGTTCGGGTACTCTTTTTTTAATCGTTTCACTGTAGCTTCAATGATGGTACTGCTCGAGCCAACAAGGTAGAATGTTTTTATATTTTGAAACTTTTTAATGATATCGAGCCAAAATTCACTACCTGCTATTTTGATAGCTTTGACTCCATTCCATTTTAGTGCTATAACAGCACCAATACCATCAGGATAGCCAATGTTGTTATTAACTATCTCTATTAAATTACTGTTCTCTTTTACGATTTTTTCTGCATTCATTGCTATTAAAATTTTTTTTTTATCTGCTATATAGTTAAGAAATGTCTCCTTTGAACCAAATGCATTGATTTTATAGTTATTTATTATTATATGTTTCATCTTTTTCTATCCAATAGTATATTGATATTAGGTTAAACAATTGTTTTTCCATGTTTTTCTTTCCCTCTCTATGAGTGGTAAATATTTTTTTCACTTCATCTAAATTAAAATAATTACTAAAATTACTGTTTGAAGTCAGCATATTTTGATAGGTTAAGCCTTTTTTCTCTTTAAACCATTTTTTTGTAGGGGAGGTAAATCCTTTTTTCTTTCTGTATATAATCTCCTTTGGTAGAGTATTTTCTGCAAACTTTTTGTGGATATATTTTCCCTCTTTACCTTTGATTTTATACTCTAAAGGTAGAGACTCAATAAAGGCAACAAGCTCATTATCTAAAATAGGAACCCTTGTCTCTATGGAGAAATGCATAGAAATCTTATCGGTATAGAGGAGTAAATCATCACATAAGTTCATGCGTATATCATTAGACATGAGGGCATCTGTACTGTTTCTATTTTCTCCATCCAGTAGCGTATAGAAATGCTTTATCAACGGTTGACTTTTATGCTCTTCTGTATGGATAAGCTTTTTTATTTCTTGATTGCTAAAGAGTGAATAGATACGTTCCCATCGTTTGGTTGTATCACTTTCTCCAAGAGAGTTCAGGGCTCGATAGAGGCTCTCTTTTCTAGTAAGTTTGGAGAAGGGTTTGGCGATGTTAAAAAGAGAACGGGGAAGTTTATTGGAGAGCTTTTCAGCTTGATATCGGCTATATCCTCCTAAGGGTTCATCAGCTCCCTGTCCTGTGAGTACTACTTTTATACCATGCTCTGCCACCAACTTATTGAGATAGTACATCGGTATAATGGAAGTTGTTCCAAGAGGTTCCTCAACGATATTGACACATGTTTCAAATATGTTTTCAAACTCATCTTCACTTATTTTTATTTCGTAGTGGTCAGTACCCAATATTTTAGCTGTCTCTTGTGCATCACTTGTTTCATCACTCTCATCTGCTTCATGAAAACCGATGGTAAATGTTTTGATGGTTTTGTCACTATATTTTTGTGCATAGTAGGCAACCAGTGCTGAATCTATACCTCCACTAAGAAGTACAGCAACCTCTACATCTGCTAAGAGTTGCCGTTTGATACTTGCTTCAAACAGTTCACCATATCTCTTCAGTGCCTGATCAAAGTCTAAATTATGATTGGCTTTTATGGGTAGAATATAGGAGTTTAATTGTTTATGGTGCGTTCTTAAATCATACTCTAAAATTTCTCCTGCTCTTAGTTTTTCTATCTCTTTATAAAGTGTGGTTGGTGCTGGATTGTATCTCAGTTTTAAAAGTGTCGCCAAGTTCTCTTTATCAATCTCATTCTTAATAAGTTTTTGAATAGGTCGTATCTCAGAAGCGTAGATTAACTCAGTATCATTATGATAATAGTAGAGTGGTTTAACCCCATACCTATCTCTTACCAAATAGAGTTTTTGATTCTCTATATCAAGAAGAGAAAATGCAAAAATTCCATTGAAGTCTTTGACAGATTTGATGCCAAATTCAGTCATATAATTAACAATGGTTTCTGTATCAGAGTGTCCATTAAACGTTATATGGTTAAGCTTTTCTCTTAACTCAAGATGATTATATATTTCGCCGTTGAAAATAATGATAAATTTTTTGTTATATGAGTACATGGGTTGATGACCAGCAGAAGTTAAATCTTGAATGGCAAGTCTAACATGACCTAAAAAAACAGTGTTTTTTTCTATCTCCATTTTAATTAAATCTTTACTGTCAGGACCACGATGTTCTATAAGGTTTAAAATATCTTCATTTAATTCTCTATTGACGGCACCTACTATTCCACACATATTATTGTTCCTCTATTTTAGATTGAGCATACAGGTAGGGTAAAACAGCCCATCTGAGATGGTTTATGTTTTTTAAACTACCAAATAGAGTTATTATTGATGCTATTTTTTTATCTTTAGTTAAAAAGTTATGCTCTATTGATTTGGATAAAAAACATGTTGTTTTGTTGTCGTCCATCAGAATCGAAAGGTTTAACATTTCAGCATTGTCATATAAGTCAAACTTGGTTAAAGATATTTTGTTACTTTTTGAAAATCGTTTAAAGAGGATATCCTTCTCATCAAAAAAGTTACTATTTATATAAGCGTAACCGTTATCAACAAGCTCTTTTGACTTTTTTAATGGGAGAATTTGATCTGTTTTTATAATGTTTTTTAAAATAAAAGCAGAGTGAAAACAATCAATAAAGGTATCATTTTCATAAGGAGAGTAGAACCAACTTCCATCACTGTTTTGAACAGAAACTAAAAAGTGATATATTTTAATTATTTTATTTTCTATATACTCTTTTTTCTCTGGAAAAAATTCTAATAGCATGGCATACATATACATAATATATGCGTTGGAGTTGGCAACAATTCTATCTTTTTGAATACCATAAGAGAGTATTAAGAGATGCTTGTTCTCTTCCATTACTTTAATATCATTTTCAAGAAATAAAAAGAGACTTTTAATAGGCTCCAATAGACTTTTGTCTCCTGTGATTTTATAGTAATGTACCATCGCTTCTAAGGGGTAGGGGGTATGTGTACTAAAAGGTATGTTTTTACTGTAGGTGTCATTGGCTGAATAGACCCAATCGAAATTAATTCCCCAACAGTATCCATGGTAGCCTTGAGAGTAGTTGCTTAAGAGCCAATCAATATGTTTTTTTGCATACTCAAGATAGATGCTTTTCTCTTTTTGTTTGTAGAGATTTAATAGGCTTAAGGCTGCTTGTCCTCTTACGATAGGATACTCTTGCTTTTTATAGCCTATTCGAAAATGGTTATTGATAAAGAGGTCACAAATGGTTAAGACTCCAGCTGGAATTAATCCAAGATATCTGTTTTTGTAATATATTTTTCTGGCAATTTGACCTATGGATGTTTTCCAAATATCGTAGGGGTCATAACTACTTAAATCATCTTTTAAAAGATACCCCTCAAGCTCTTCTCTTCTCATGCTTGAATCTCCTTTATCTTTTGATGAACTCTTTTTGCTACAACGGTACTGGTCAAATTTTTTTGTGCATAATTAAAATTAAATTCTCCAATTTTAATTCTTTTATCTTTGTCATGAAGCAGTTGTTGTATGCTCTTCTCTAGATTATTTGAATTTTTAGGTTCAGTTAGATATCCCATTTTTTGATCTTGAAAAAAATATTTTAATCCACCAACATTGGTTGTAATAACAGGCAGACCAAACGCCATGGCTTCAAGTACCGAGATAGGTAGTCCCTCACTATAACTTGGTAGAACATAGATATTGCACTCTTTAAAAAGATTGATTTTTTCTTCACCCTCAACATGTCCAAGGAGTTGTATGTTTTTTTCGTTGAGTGTAACCTTTTTTAGCTCTTCAAAATCTTTTCCTTCTCCTGCAATAATAAGTTCAATATCCTTTATCTTGTGGGTGAGTTCATGAAATGCTTTGAGCATCTCAAATATCCCTTTTTCTCTTTCGATGCGGGCTAAAAATAAAATTTTAATGGTTTTTCTTTTTTCTAAAATTTCATATTTATCTTTAAGAAAAAAGTTCTTTAATAGAGAATCATCAACCATGGTTGTCTCAACAATCACTTCTCCTTTGTATCCCCAGTCAATAATTTTTTTCTGGAATTCAGGGGAGAGAGTGAAGATTTTTTCTGATTTTCCAAAAGAGTTTAGAAAAAATTTAATAAAATATTTCTCAACCTTTTTTTCAAACTCTAGGTCCCATCCGTGAAAAAATACGATAAATGGAATATTTTTTTTAATCAACTGTTTAGCAAAGAGTCCATCTCGAAAAAAACTTTTTGAGAGTAATGAAGGGTTAATAAACGCTATTTCTATCTCTGAGGAGAGAGCTTTTTTTAAACGCCATTGGTCCAAGAGAGGACCCAATAGGTTTTTCCCATGACCACCAACCTCTAAAGTTTTAAATTTTATATCATTAAACTTTTCAAATGCTATAAAAAGTGAATTCCAAAAAGCACTTACTCCTCCTTGAGCAGATAAGTTAGGCACGGTTATAAGCATATTTGTACTCTTTTTCGAATGCATCTTGACTCCTATTATTTATGGTATTTGTCTCTTCTAAACCATGCTCTTCTTGGATATATGCTTTTTTTAATAGGGCAAGGTAGATACTAAGTAGCAATACAATGTTGAAGTAAAATCCACCCTGAAACATCATCATGATAATCATTCCAATAAAAATCCCTAATGCAGTTTGAGCCTGTTTGAACCTTTTGTATCTGAATATAAAGCGTAATATGGAGTATAGACTGAGTATAAATATGGTAAATCCTATAAGACCTTCTTGTTGTAGTGTTTGAAAAAACTCATTGTGTGCAAAGATTCTTAATCCTACAGACTTCTCCATTTTATCTTTAGCATACTCTTGTCCTAGTCCAATAAGAATAACACTCCCATCATCATTCATCCAATTATCTACAGCTGCTTCCCAAAAGAGAAATCTTCCTGAACCTGCTACATCACTTTCAACATATTGGTTTCTATCTTCTACTCTCATCTGTACCACTTCACTGGTTTGGTAGAGATAGGCACCTATACCTCCAAGGATGGAAACCATAAATAAGAGTTGTAAGAATTTCTTAAAGTTGATGTTGTGAAGATAGAAATAGAGCAGGGTGATGATATAGATTGCCAGTCCTGTTCTTACATAGGTTTGTAGCATCTCATAGAGTCCAAGAGCTAAAATAGTTGCATAGAAAAGATTAATTAACGGACTATTTTCACGTTTAATATGTGAGGTGATGATAATCATAGCAAAGGCCAAGGATATCGAAGCAGAGTGTGGATTGATAAAGGGACCTATAAGTCCATGGGTGTCAAGTCCATACGCACTAAGGTCATACCCTTCTCCTAATGGTTCTAATAGCCCGAGCATATAGGGGATAAAAGAGAAAACAATCAGTATAGAAAAGTGTTTGGCTAAAAAAATCAGCGTCTCTTTTTCGACCTTGTTTACAAAAAATAGATATAGAATGGGCAACATTAATGCCTTTATGAACGTTGTTAATGTATTAACGGGATACTCCAATGAGGTGTAACTGATTAATGTTTTACATGCAAAAATGATCAACAGCAGTGCAAACATTTCTATCTCTTTATTGTAAATTACAGTATAAATGACAGGAAGAAAGAGAACAAATATCAATATAAGTTTCCATAAAATTCCAAATGTTAGACCACCAATAGCAATGGGTTCGAGATACAATACAGTGAAGCCCAGAAGATAGAAGGTTATTAATTTTAGACTCATATTATCTCTTTTCTTTTTAAAAAGATTAAACTAGAAATAGTCCAAAAAAACATAGAGAAGAGTACAGCAATGGCTGCACCATTAATACCATAAATAGGTATAAATAGGGCATTAAAAGTAATATTTATAAGCAGAGAAATTATAAGTATTTTCATAAATATATGTTGATTGTCTGTCATATTTAATATAAAACCAACAGGACCACAAAGTGCTTCTGATAAAAAGGCGATATTGGTGATGAGTAGGGTTGTGGTGGCCACAGTAAAGGCAGACCCAAAGAGTCCTAAAAAGAAATCACCATAAATCACCATGATAAGAAAAATGGGTAAGGTAAATATGCCAATAAGTTTTAATGAGTTTTTAAATATCTCTTTGACTCTATCGTCATCATTTTTAGAATAGGCTTCTGATACTCTGGTTGCTATAAATCCACCAATGGCAATGGGAATAAAGGTGATAATCATAGAGAGGTTAATACAGGCACTGTAGATACCAACTTGATACTCATCTAAGTAGTAACTGATCATGAAGCTGTCAACATAACCCATTAAGAACATGACCGATGAAGCCAAAAACATAGGATAGGAGTTTTTTAAAATTTTATTGCTATATTTTCCTGTTATAAATATAGTGATATTTTTCTTTTTTAAAAACTTGTAAAGAACCAATATAAGTACTGTAGTAATGAGAAGGACAGCAGCATAGAGTATATAGATGGGGTCGTATTTTAATGAAGTAAAGATACTAATAGCCAGCAGTAGAGCTATGGAGAAGTTTTGAGAAAGGTTTCTAAAAAATGAGTACCACTTAATGTCATCAAGTCCTCTAAAAACTTCTGCTAGAACATTAAAAAAGGTATACGGCAATATAATGAGTGCCAATCCGAGTAGATAGTCTGAGGCATCTATGGATTTAAAAAGATAGGTATTAAGGATATCAGAGAGAAGAAAAATAACAACACTCATAAGCATACTGGACATAATCATAATTTTAAAAACCTCTTTTAAAAAGAGAGAAATCTGCTGATGTTCATCTGCTAAAGAGGGTAAAACTCTTAGTACATAGATATCTAAACCTATTCTAGAGATAACCGTGCTTATCATCATAAGTGCAAATATAAGGTTGAAAATACCAAATTCTTCAACGCCATAATATCGAGGAATAAGTATATAAGTTAAAAAAAGTGATGCAGCACCAAGTATTTTAAAAATGACTATAATTAATGAACCTTTTAAAATCTCTTTCACGTTATTTGTTTCCTACTTTATTGTTTAGGTAACATTATATCATATATTATGTTGCATATACAATAAAAAATAACATTATTGAATATAAAGTTGTTTGAAGTTGATTTTATGAAATGGCAGGTATTTCAAGTATGGTGGCATTCTTTTTAAAGTGAATATTAATATGGTTTTTTAAAGCAAGAAGTTCCAGCTCTTTGTCACGCTGGTTGTCTCTGTTTTTACAAAGAAGTTGCAGGACAATAATTGAGTAGCGTTTATCTTTAACTACAATACGCTCTCCAAGCTTAATTTTGATATTAATCTCTATTTTGCTTGAGTTTTTAAATTGTGAGAATAGATTACGTAGAAGCAGTGAAAAGTTGTTTTGATGCAGTTGAAATGGAGGGATATCATAATCGGTTAAGAGTTTAATCTCTCCTTTGTAGTTCATGTTAAAAAGTTCTATGTTGGCTTGGAGCAGAACGTTAATATTGGTTAACATGTACCCTTCTAATAGGGCATGGTCTTCTACTTTTGCCATGGGCTTGTTGTAGAGGTGCATGGCTAAAACATCTTCATTTTCATAGAGTATATTGATACCATAAAATTCAAAAGAGCCAAAAGAGAGCTGAATAAGGGTTTTATGGTAACCAAAACTTTTTGGTGCATGGGCTAGGGCTATTTCAAACAGTTCTCTAGGTTGACAAGAACCCATCAGCAGTTCTGCTGAGTTGTTTAAGTAGTTAATTTTTCCTCTGTTTGAAAAAAGTATAAAAGGGTTACTGTCATTTTCAATAAAAAATTTAAAATCAATTGAGTCCATGTTCTAGTATCTTCTTTCTTAAGGTATTTCGGTTCAAACCGAGTATTGCAGAGAGTTTGAGTTGCGATTTGTATTTTTGTAAACCAGCTTTTATAAGAGGCTTTTCATATAAATAGAGTTGCTCTCTGTAGGCATTGTTCCCATCGACATGTTCAAGGAGGTACTCAAAAAGTATCGATTCTATATCTTCACTTTTAAGGGTTCTGTTTATGAGTTGTTTGTAGATAGAGGCTTTAAGTGAGAGAATATTTTCTGTTAAGTCGAGCTTTTTAACATCAAGCTCTACACTGTTTTCAATCATTAACTCTTTTTGAATTTGATTTTGAAAATATTGTATGAGTTCTTCTAAGTCTTCTCTCTCTTCCAAATTGGGCATCTTGTAAATAAAAGCAAATTTTTTCTCTATTTTTACCCTGCTCTCCATGTGATTGGCAATGGCAATAATACGCTTGTTCTCAAAGTTTAAGCTTGCTAAGTCAAGTAGTTTCTCAAAGTTGTAGATAATAATCTCATCATGACTCTCCAAAGCAGAGAAAAGTTCTTCACTGTTGTTGGCATCTATATGGATAGAGTTGGGAAAGAGTGTTTGAATAAGGGTTTTTTTACCAGTATGTTTGTCACCCACAAGCAGAGATGAGACAAAAAGTGACTTAGTAAGGGTAAATCCTTTAACAATATTGTCGATTTGAGGCGAATTGCTTAAAAAATGTACAGGTTTCATCTTGCTATTATAGTTAAATCTGTTTAAAAATTAGGAGTTTATGCCTTATAGCGTGGGTTTTTATTGAAATGTACACCTTTAGGTGGCAACCCACGATGGAGATAAAGTAGCTATTTGGTAGAGGCTTGTAAAAAATCTTCAGCGATAACTTTAGGGTCTTCCAGTCCAATAGAGATACGAATGAGTCCATCTGTTACACCCAAATACTCTTGTGTTGCTTTGTCAAAGTCTCGGTAGATGGTACTTGCCATATGTAGTGCCAAGGTTCGGTTGTCTCCTATGTTGGCTGTTTGTGTTGCCAGTTTTAGTTGGTTTAGGAGTTTAAACGCTGTGGCTTTGTCTCCACACTCTAGGGTTAAAATGGGTCCACAACCTTGAATGTAGTCAGATAAATAACGTTCATGGCAGGGATGCGTCGCTAAAGAGGGGTGAGAGACTTTGATGTTTGAGGGGAGCTTCTCTTCTAATATTTTAGCAATAATGGGAATAGAAGAGTTGACTCTTTCCAGTCTGAGTGCTAAAGTCTCTAGTCCCAACATGGTTAAAAATGAACCAAAGGCATTGGCTGACATTCCCATGTCTCTCATGCCACGTTTTTTAGAGATGGCAATCATCGCTTTTTTACCCATTTTATTGACGATAGGATGAAGCTCTTTGTACTTTTCGTTATGCAGTTTGTCTTGCTCTGTAACAGCTCTAAAAACAGCCACACCACCTAAAGATGCAGAGTGTCCAGACATCGCTTTGGTAGTAGAGTGCATAACAATATCAGCCCCCATCTCTAGAGGACGAATGGTGAGAGGCGTAACGGTGTTGTCCACCACTATAAGGGTTTCATATCTGTTACAGAGTTCGATGATTTTAGGTAGGTCAGGTAGCTCTAAACTGGGGTTCCCCACGGTCTCTATAAGTACCATTTTAATGCCACTTTGAAGTTTCTTCTCTATGTGTTCAAAATCATCTACTGCACAAAAGCTACTCTTTACTCCGAAACGTCTCATGGTTTCGTTGACCAAAGTGTGGGTTCCTCCAAAAAAACCACCAATACAGAGTACTTCGTCGTCTGACTTTAAAAAGGCTGTCATAATCATCGCTAAAGCACCCATACCTGATGAGGTAGCAATGGCTCCTAAGCCACTTTCCATCTTAGCCACAATAGATTCGAGCTTGGCTGTGGTAGGGTTTCCCATTCGAGCATAGAGAGGATTGTTAACCTCTCCCATAAAAATACCCTCTGCCTCTTGGGCACTTTCATAACCAAAAGCAGCAGATGATGCAATAACAGGGGCAATGGCTCGGGTTTTAGAACCGACATTTTGAACGAGTAGGGTGCTAAAGTAGTTGTAGTCTTTCATTTTTAAACGTTTTCCTTATATTTGGTTGTCTTACAAAACTAGGAAGTGATGGCTTCAGCCCCACTTTTCAAGAACTCTTTTAGGTTTTGTTTGAAATTCTCAGCATCTATTTATGAGGGAGAATCATTTGAAGATAGTGGTAAATCTTACAACCAATACAGTAATCAAAAGCAGCTTCTAAAGAGGCACAAACAACTAAAATAGCAACCAGAATGATGGCAACTTTAGAGAATCCAAAAAGAAAAAGCAGGCTAAAGAAACCAATAATTCCTAAACCCAAATAGAGTGCAAAACGTTTGGGTGCTTCATCACAGAGTTGAGGTTTAATGTCAAAACTTTTTATAAGCAGTTTCGCAACCGTTGCAAAAGGGCTGAGTTTTTTTAGATTTAACGTACGAACTGAAAAATCAAACAGTAGCAAAAAGGCAAAAAAGAGCTGACCAGTTCCTATAAGTAGAAGTGCCACAACAATAACTTGAAGCGCAACAATCCGAACAAGGTTTGCATCTATACGATTAAATGAGATAGGACATGATTGTGCCATGATAAAAACCTTATATTTGTTAATCTTATATATAATAATATTCAAAAATTATTATAAAGTCAAGTAAATCTATAGATTTTATCTTTGTTTCTCAAGAATCTCTTTACATGATATGCAATACTCTGCAAATATTTTAACTTTAAGTCGCTCTATGTTAATCACCTCTTCACACAATTGACATATGCCATAATTCCCTAGTACGATTCTGTTTAGACTTCTGTTAATTTCATTCAGTGTTTTATGTTGTTCATGGAGTATGGCATTGTTTGTTGTGCTTTCTATAGCCAATGAAGCGTGGTCTGCTTCATCTTTTGGGTCATCTTTTATGCTGGCATTTAATTCTGTGATTTTTTTCTCTAAACTTTTTTGAATTTTCTCTTTTTTATCTTCCAACTCATTTCTAAAAAAAAGTAGTTCATCTTTGTTTAATCTCTCTGTGTTGTCTCTATTGTAATATTCATTTCTTATTGCTTTTGTCATAATTAATTCCTTTATATATATATTATTTTTAATATTATATTAAATAAATGGGGTTTAAATGTGATTTTTGTTGAATTTGTTTTAATTTTTGGGTTAGGGTATGCCATGAAGGCGTAATAACTAATGTAAATTAGGAGGATTACATGCAACCATGTAAGTGGAGGTATGCCCAACGGAAGTGCTCTGGGTGCAAACTACCTTAATGTGCTGTGTAGTAAAGAGCCATGATACCAAGCGTAGGAAAAAGGGAGAGCTTGACTCTCTTAGGTAAGTATCAAAGAGTTGCATGAAAATGAACCATTGATGAAGTCTCGAAACTTAATGATTATGTGTTTAAACTAAGGCTAACTGACTCCCTTGGGATAACTCACAAGCAAACTTGTTTAGTGGGACTGTTAAGAGGTATTGATTGCGTTCACCTCGTATCTCAAAAAATCAAGATATACTTAAAAATTTTTTGAAATAAGAAGTTTTATGCTAGTACCATTTTACACTTTCTTTATAAATAGAATATATAATATAGATTGCAAGAAAATTGTTATAGTATTGATATAAAATAAATAAAGGATAACATATGACATACAGTATAAAAATATTATTCATTGTTCTAAGCTCTTTTCTTTTTATGGGGTGTGGTTCTATCTCACCTTTTGATGAGATTTTTTCTGATAGTGAACCTGAGCCTTCATGTATACAAGTGATTACGCATGCATATCACCCAGATACTCTTGAGGAAAAAGATTTTCCTACACCTTGTGATGTGCCTGAAGGTTGGATAGTGGGGACTCCTCTTGAAAAGAAAGTATATCCTCTAGAAACAAATCTCACTAAAATAATAGTAGACCGTATTGAAAGACCTGCAAATAAGTTTGATACCTATGTAGATACAGCTTTTGATAATACTGTGATAAGGACAGTCACACGTGTAACGAACAGAGAAAAAGATAAAAAAGGGTTTAATGCCCACCAGTATCCTAAGCAAGGCTCAGCATGGAATAGTGATATGAGTTTGTTAAGATTGACAGGTCGTATCTATGATGCTAAAACTCTAAGAGAAATACCACTAACCAAAGATAAAACAGGTACGGAAGTCTATAACCTTATGAAAGCCCCAGAATCAGGTGCTTCAGGCATACGTTGGTCAAAACACAATCCGAATATTTTATATGTAATTGGTGGTGGCAGTGGTATTGATAGAAAGAAGTTTTATCAGTTAACTATAAATGCAGATAAAACAGCTATAACTGAAGAGCTTATTATAGACCTTAGTCGTTATAATATGCCAAACTTTAATATTGGACAGAATGAAGGAAATCTTGATTATGAGGATAGATATGTAGCTTTGGTCTCTTTGGAAACTGATGAAGATATACCCAATGAAGATGTAAATGTTGCACTACTAGATATAAAAAATAAAAGTTTGGTATGGGGAGTCAAAAAGCTTGATATATTGCGTAAAAATTTTGACTGGATGAGTGTCTCTCCTAGTGGAAACTATATACTGATTGCTGCAAATTATGTGATAACTCTCTATAATCGAGATCTTGAGCAAATAAGGGTATTGGCAAACAGATCAGAACATGGTGATATTGGATATGATCAAAACGGAAATGAGATCTACCTTCAGTTAAGAAGTGGAGGAAAAGGTGTTTTCGGATATATTTTAAATAATCAAACACGGTATGAAGAGCCATTAAAGCTTCTTGATAGTAATTATGGTGGTGGACATATCTCTTGTAGAAACTATAAGCGTAAAGGATGGTGTTATGTGAGTACTAGAGAGGCAGGTTATATGGAAGTTTTTGCACTCAAGCTAGATGGTAGTAAAATAGTACAACGCTTTGCAAAAACATATGCAAGAGGTAGCCAAGAGACAAGAATTGGCGAAGGTGACAATTACTATTACTCCACACACCCAACAGGTGTGCCTAGCCCTGATGGAACAAGAGCATTATTTTGGAGTGATTATGGTAATCCTGAGGGATATCTTTATGTCTACAAAGATGCGGATGGCTGGCATACAACTGATGAATATTATAATAGAGATACCTATCAGGTGCGTATAAGTCAATAGGTATGATATTTACAATAATTAGCTAGAGCCCGAATTTAAATCCTTTGGTTTTTATTTCTAAGTAGATTATAGAAAGTTTGTGTTTGTTGAATGTTTGATCAGAAAGATACCCCAATCTACGCATTAGAAACTTTTTTCTTTTCTCTTTTTACTAAATCAGATACATTTTTTTATAATATTTATCTGCCATGGAGTCTGAATCAAACTCGCAGGATACATCATTCATCGAGTTTTTCATGATGTTTACCCATTTTTCTTGATCGTTATAATAGGTTGGAATAATTTCATTTTCAAGTATCTCCATCATACTTTTGTTGTCATTGATATCTTGTTCTTCAATACTTAAGGAAGCATCAGCTCCTAAAATGGTGAAACTGTTAATCTTATCTTTAGAAAACTCTGGATGCCAACCATCAGCAATAGAGAAGTTAATGGCACCATTCATCGCAGCACTCATACCACTTGTTCCACTGGCTTCTCGGGTAATACGTGGAGTATTGAGCCAAATATCACACCCTTTTTTTAAGGTCATTGAGAGTTCAAGTTCGTAGCCAATTAACACGGCTATATTTTTAAAATCTCTAGCAATATAGGTAAGTTCATTAAAAATATTAATCGCATTGGTATCAAAAGGATAAGGTTTACCAGCCCAAATAATTTGTACGGGTTGTTCTGTATTATTGATTAATGCTTTAAATCTTTCAAAATCATATTTTAACAGTCCAGGTCGTTTGTATTCGGCAAATCTTCTTGCCCATACAATGGTTAAAACATCATGATGAAACATTTTTCCTGTTTGATTGGCTACCGTATTAAAGAGTATTCTTTTAAGGTGCTTTTTTCTATCTATTAATTCAGCATCATCATTTTCATTAAATGCTTTTAACATCAGTTTATCTGCCCAATAGCGTTTGTTCTGTGCATTGGTTATATCTATAATTTTACAAGTATTATCATAATCTTTCCACATATCTATGGCAACATCAGTATGCATTTTTGAGACAGCATTAGCAATCTTAGCCGTTCTTAATGCCCCAACGGTTAGACTAAAATCATCATTATAGGTTTGTGTAATCTCTCTTACTTTTTCCAAATCAAGAGAGTTAAAAAATCCCATTTTTTGTAACAAATGTATGTTATGAATTTCATTTCCAGCAGCTTCTGGTGTATGGGTTGTAAATCGTATATGTTCTTTTAGGGCATCTAAATTTGGATGTTTATGATAGAGTTCAAAGACCATAGGTAGGGCATGTCCTTCATTCATATGATAAATATCAACTTTATGATTGAGTGCTTCAAGTACTTTCACTCCACCTATACCCAATACAATCTCTTGTGCGATTCTTGTCTCTTCATGGGTATCATAGAGTTTATGGGTAATGGTTCTTGCTAAATAATCATTCTCTTCAAGATCGGTAGACAATAGAATAAGGGGTGCAGAACCAAACGTTTCAGCAGGGAGCATAAAGGCTTTGACAATAACGGGTTTACCATTGATTTGGACGGTTACTTTGATATTTAAATCTTCTAAAAAATAGTAGTGTTTTCTCCTAAACTCAATTTTTAGATTTCTATTTTCATCTCTGGCTTGATCGTAATAACCGTAGCTCCAGAGTATTCCAACACCGACCATGTTTTGCTTTAAATCATAAGCACTTCTCATATGTGAACCAGCTAAAAAACCCAATCCTCCTGAATATATTTTCAGTGCTTGGTGTATGGCAAATTCCATTGAAAAATAGGCAACGGATTTATCGTAATCTTTATTAAACTCATATTGTTTTATTTGCATCTTCTCTCTTTTATTAATTTTTATATTTAATAAATATTTAATTTATTATAACACTTTAGTTTTAAAATCTCTCTTATTTTCCATGAAATATAATGACTTAACCCAAACTGCTAGTTAAAAAGAAATAAAGAGGAAGAGTAGTAGAGTTCCATAAAAGCTTGGATGGCAAATTATGGAACAAAGAATGATAACAATATACTGCTTAATAGAGGAGTTTCTAAAAGGAGTAATGGGAAAAGAAGAACACAAGTTGTCAGAGATAAGTGATAGTGAAGTAGTGTTTTTAGGCTATTTGGCAGTAGCCGACTTTAATGGAAATTATTCCAAAGCTCATTATTATGGAATGGGGATGAAGTTGGTTAGTAAAGTAGAATATTCAAGATTTACAAGAAGAATTAATCAGCTAGAAGAGGAGATAGAACAGCTCTTTGTCTTTTTAGGTGAGCTATTTACAAAATTAAATGGTTCACAAATTTATTCAGTAGATTCATTTCCAGTAGAAATATGTCAGATTCAAAGAGAAAAAAGGTCAAAACTTTGGAGGGATGTTTCACTTAAAGGGTATAACGCATCAAAGGGAAAATATTTTTACGGATTTAAAGTTCATATGGTAGTGACAACAAATCAGGAACCTGTATCTTGCTATATCTCAGAGGGTTCAATGCATCCTGACTTCACCCACTAAATCAGACTAAACCCCATAAAACCATAATTCCTTAAAAAAAGTAGGCACTACACCTTGTAAGGGGTTTTATTGATTTTAACCTCCATAAGTTTATAAATTTTTTCAGCATCAAGTGAGATAGCAGATGGAAGAGCAAATTTTCTGTCATGTTTGGTATCATAAAGAATGCTCTCTTGTACCCCAAGTAAAGTAGTACGTATTCTTTGAGGAGAGAGTTTTTTATATTGAAGTCGTACTCTATGCTCTAAATGTCTTACTAATGTATATGCCATAAAGCTTATAGCAAGATGGGCTTTAACTCTCTCTTCTTTATGGTGGTAAATAGGACGTATTTTTAAATCATGTTTGGTAATTCTAAATGACTCTTCAACTTGCCAAAGATTAGAATATTGTTGTAGCAGCTCTTTGTTTGTAAGTTCAATATTATTGGTAATAATTCCTTTGAGTCCATCCCACTGTGCATCCTCTTCTATCTTTTTTTCATTTAGTACAATGTTTAAATCACATTGTTTGCTATTATTGCTTTTGTCATCTGCTTGATTTGAAAAGCTCTCTTCTAATTGAAGATATTTCTTATACCCTTGATTGGAGAGATGTGATTTGACTGATTTTTCTTTAGAAAGCTTAATGCGTAATTTCTCAATTCCTTTTTCTCTTTCATACTTATCTTTCTTTGCTCGTTTAAGTGAATGTGAGACCAATAGCTTTTTACCCTCATACTCAAAGGTGGCTACTTTAGTATTGTCATCTATGGTTTTATAGTTATTAGAATCAAGTATCTGTTTTTGAATGCTTTTAGGCATATTTTTAATTCTTGCCCCTACAATATAAGTCATCTTCTCTTTATCTAAGGTCTCAAACTCTTTAAGGTTATCTCTATTAAACATTCCTGCATCAGCTACATAGACTACTTTATCTAAATCATAATGTTCTTTTATCTCTTTAAGCACTGGAATTAAAGTGTGTCCATCAAAGGTATCTCCAGAAAATGCTTTGTAACCTACGGGTAGTCCCTCTTTTGTTACCATTAGTGCTAAAACTACTTGTGGTTGATTAAACTTACCATCTTTGGAGTATCCATTCTTTTTAAATTCATCTTCTGTAAAACTCTCAAAGTACAACGTTGTCGCATCAAAGTAGATAACATCTATCTTCTCTTTAAAGAGTGATTGTGTTTTAGAATAAACCAACTTATTAAGTTTTAGTATCTCTTTATCGCTTATCTTATCCATCATACGGTAAACCAAATTCAAATCTAAATTTACAGCAAAGTTTGTTTCTAAATTATTGACAGACCCTCGTTTACTATCAGGATTTGCCACCCTTGCTAACACTATCTCTTTTAGGGCTTCTATACTTCTTTTATTTCTTGCTGGATTGCTGATAAGACCATTAAAGCCTAACTCATTGTATAGTTTTCCATAGACATCATGAATCCCTTTAATTACGCGTCTTTCCTCTTTTATATCTAGTAGATTTACATTGAACTCTTCTCTATTTGTTTTATTATCTATAGAGTTTTTAGGGATAGTAGAAACCTTAGAATCTTTTTTAACATCATCTGTAAATAAAGGAAGTTGTCCTGCTTGTTCCATACTTAATTTTATGGACTCGGCTAACGCTTTTAGGGCTTCTAACTCTTCTCCCTCCATTGCTGTTCCTAGATGTTTGACAATCCTCTGTCTAACTTTTCCATCAACTCTTTTAGATTCAACTATTTGAACTCCACACTTTGGTGAGTTTTTACTTCTTTTTATTCTTATAAACATACGCTTATTATAGCATAATTTTATAATAATATCAATAGGTAATATTATTAGGCACTACAATTTTGACCCTCACTTTTTATATCCCTATTTTTGGGCTTTCTACTCTTTTTTGTGGTGGGGATAGGTGAAGTCGGGAAATAAGGGTCAAAGATTTTTTGCAAATGCTCTTTGGCTATCCCCCCTGCATTGTCTTGAACACTTATGGCGTTATTTTTAATCACAATATCAATTTT
>Ga0256840_1000886_pt1 | contig 29607 bp, 35 predicted proteins | sample 355202metaG_FD_185969 | JGI IMG/M metagenome (GOLD analysis project Ga0256840, IMG submission 185969) | Hydrothermal vent microbial communities from Mid Atlantic Ridge, Atlantic Ocean - 355-202 | ecosystem: Environmental > Aquatic > Marine > Hydrothermal vents | place: Atlantic Ocean: Mid... | reverse complement strand
GGTCATCTCTGCCACTGCTATATTTCCCAAAGAGTGACGTTGTGTTAGGCAATTGCCAATCAATAGCTTCCTTACCATTCGCCACCAAATACACATTCACACGAGAAAACGGCTTAGAACCCCAAAACCCTCTATAGGCTGACAGTGGTGAGGGGTGTGGGTCGTTGATGACTAGGTGTTTGCTGTTGTCTATATTTTTGCCTTTTTTCTGTGCGTACGCTCCCCATAACACAAAGACTACATTCTCACACTCATCATTGACCAGTGCTATAATCTTATCGGTAAATTGCTCCCATCCCTTGCCTTGATGGGCATTGGCTTTTCCCTCTTCTACTGTAAGTACTGCGTTGAGTAGTAGCACTCCCTGCTTTGCCCATGGCAATAGGTAACCTGTATGGCTGTTGCCAATACACATATCATCCAACAACTCTTTGTTAATGTTTTGAAGTGATTTTGGCAGAGGATTCACACTTTCTAGTACAGAAAAGCACAAGCCATGGGCATGTCCTGCTGTAGGGTATGGGTCTTGTCCGAGTATGACGACTTTGACTTCGTTTAATGCTGTACTGTTGAGAGCTTCAAACCTCTGTGCTTTGGGTGGTAAGATACTTTTACCCTCTGCCTCTTCTTTCTCTAAAAAGGCTTCGAGTTCCTGCATATAAGGTTTGCTCCATTCATCAGTAAGGGCGTTTTGCCATGTAGGCTCCGTAAGTAATGTTTTCATTCAGACAGTGTATCTTTTATCACATCAAAATTTTCTAAAACAGGTAGAGATAGTCTCAAAATATTTCTATAGCTTCAGCTTTTTATAATTGTACCAAATTGTATACAGTTGATACGTTTGCTATTTAAAGCATACTTTAGCGAAGCTCTAATCATTCCATGCTATACTACTAAAAAAGTGTAAAATATATGAAAAATAACGTTTGTATTGTAATTCCTGTCTACAACAACCCTAACAGTATTCAATCCGTCCTTGAGAATGCACTGAGTTTAGGATTTTTTGTCATTCTCGTAGACGATGGGTCTACTACAGAAGTAGCATCAATAGTGCAAGAATCCCCAAGTTTAACTGTTATTCGCCATGAGAGAAATTTGGGTAAAGGTCAAGCTATATTAACCGCTGCACGTGAGGCAGAGAAACAAAATTTTAATTTTATAATCACTATTGATGGAGATGGACAACATTACCCCGAGGAAATGATGAGTCTCTTGCCTTTACTTGATACAAACACTATTGTTATTGGCAATAGAAAATTTAAAGAAGATGTACCACGTTCATCGAAATTTGGTAGAGTATTTAGTAACTTTTGGATTTTTGTAGAAACAGGGAAATGGCTTCACGACACGCAAAGTGGTTTTAGAGGGTATCCTATCACTATTTTGGATCTTGATTTACAACATAGCCATTATGATTTTGAAATCGAAGTCATTGTAAAACACTTATGGAAGAAGAGAGAAATAAAAGAAGTTGAAATAGAAGTATACTATCCTCCTCACGAAGAAAGAGTCTCTCATTTTGATAAAATCAAAGATAACATACGACTTAGTAAAATTCATACGAAGCTTGTCAGTAAAAATATTTTACGCCTCTTTGGGTTATAATTTCTCCACATTAAAAGAGAGATTATCCCCTCTAAAATAAAAATTATCTCCCAAAACTCCCTCTTCTAAGAATGAAAATAATTTACTATACATTTCTTCTGTTTCTTGCATACCAAACTGTATATTACTTATATGTGCCAAAGCTTTTTTTTCTTCTACTTTTGGAGATAGAAGTAACCATCGGCTCTCTTCTACTTTCGCTAGACCAGCAAAAAGTTTTGTATGTAATGCTAAATCTTCAACAACTTCTGTCACATATCCTAGCAATACTGTTTTATTCTTTTTTACATCGACAAACGCTTGGGGTATAGCAGATTCAAATCTATCTACAAACAAAGTTTTTCCTTCAAGTTTAAAAGATTTGGCCATATAAAATAACTTCGCTGCATTTACTGAATTTAAAAAACTAAATGGCATAGGCAAGTTTTTTTGATTAAAAATAGTGTCTAAAACTTTTAATGTGGTATTCAGATTACCATTTCTACTTGCTAGATAGACCACGCTATCTTTAGGAAGTATTCGCTCTCCTACACACTTTTGTGCACCATAAAGTGCTAGATTAATAAAATTATCTGTTCTATTAAATTTTTGCGTTAAAAGTGGTTTTTTATCCCTTGCTTTATCTTCTAGAAACTCGGCATAATTAAAAAAATCATAAATATACATTTTAGTGACCTTTATATTGGAATATTAGACTACTGTTGTTGCCACCAAAACCAAAATAATTAAACATATAATATCCTGAAAGAGCCGCAGTTTCATCTAGCATTGGACTAATATTGCACTCTGGATCTATAGTATCAAAGTGCATACTTTTAGGAACAAATCCTTGTTTGAGTGCTTCTAAAAATAGTACCAATTCACTACTCCCGCAAGCACCCATCGTATGACCGATATAAGGCTTCAGTGTTATGACCATTGGTATTTTTTCAGTAAAAACTTTATGTAATGCTTTAGCTTCCGCTTCATCATTTTGTTTGGTTGCAGTAGAGTGTGTTTTTACAACATGAATTTGTGAAAATGACAATTTTGCATTATCTAAAACTGCCTGCATAACCTTTGCTAAGTTTTCAGGTGTTGGGGCAGTAATAGATGTGGTATCAACTTTGACTGCTCCTCCTGAAAATACAAAAGGACTAGGTTTTCTACTTAGAACTATCGCAGAGACAGCCTCTCCCAATATAATACCTTCTCTATTTTTATCAAAGGGCTTCAACGTATTATTTGTTAAAAGCATAAAAGATTCAAAGCCCTTTAAACTAAGCTCATTATATAGTTCTACCCCTACGACCACTGCTTTTTTGATAAGCCCAGACTCCAGCATCTCTTTCGCTTGAACTAAAGCATTGGCACTAGAAGTACACGCGGTAGATACAATGGTTCTAAATCCTTTTAACCCAATTCTTTGTGCCATAATTTCAGTGATCTCATCCATATATAGATCGTGTATTAATGTTCCATTTTTCATTGCATATGCTTCATTTAAGGGAAGTTTAGCAGAAGAAGTACCTAAAAATAATGCTACTTCCGATAACTCTTCTTGAAGTAATGCTGCATCTTCTAGTGCATCTCTTATCATTTTCTCTATGATGTCATAATAAGGTAAAGAAAATGCTTCTGGGATTTTATAAAATTTTCTACCATTATCTAAGATAATGGGTAATGATTCTTCATTGTGTAATGATGCAACAGAAGATTTTACATCCCCTCCTCTTGCACTTACAAGAGCATATCCATTGACATATATCACTGATGTGTCTCTATATATGCAGCCAGAGTATTAATACTCTCCATGACACGTCGTGCTTCTTTAGGATCTACTAAACGAATATTATACTCATTTTGCAATGCCATTGATATTTGTAAAGAATCGAGGGAATCTAAACCTAATGGATGTGCAGGATTAAAAATAATATCGTCATCTTTGATACTTATAGGGTCTATTTCTTTATCGCATTCTCTTACAATCATCTCTTTTAAATTTTCTTTTAAATTCATCATTTACTCTTATAATAGTGTATTGCCATTGCTAAGGAGATTATACCAAAAATTACCAAAACAGATGCCTCATACAGTACAGAAGAGAGCCCCAATTTTCGTACAAAAACATCTAGCATACCTTCAAGTCCCCAAGACATAGGAGAGAGTAAAGTCATATCTTGCATGAAAGGGGGCATCACTAATTTGGGAATCATAATTCCACCAACAGCTCCCATAATCACGGCAGATAATGCACCCACCACAGAGGCTTGCTCTATGCTTTTCATACGTGTAGCAAGAAATAATGCAAATCCAATTGCTGCAAAACTAATGGCAAGAGAAATGACCAAGAGTGCTACAAAGTCAATAGCAATATCCAATCTATCTCCACCTAATAACGGTACTATAAAATAACCCACCAACATCATAGTATAAAGTTGCAATTGATTAATTAACATATAGGGAAGTATCTTTGAAATTAAAAAAATATTTTTAGGACTATTCATGGCTTTAAGTCTACTGAGTGTCCCATCATCGCGCTCTATAATAAAAAGTGTAGAAATAGGAATAATGACGAAGAACATCGAGAATACTATCCATGCGGGCACATTTTGCTGCGTGGCTGTAGGTATAACTGTTTTTTTAGAAGCATCATATAAATAATGTGTATGGAGCATATCATTAGGTTTAGAGGCCTTTACAATATCATTATACATAGTGAGAGAATTTAACATTTTTTTCATTTTTAATGTCATAATTGTCTCTATAATTTTTGATTGAAAATAAAGCTTGACAGGTGCCTTAGTCGCAGGAGACATATAAATATCTAGTAAATCTTTGGCTGTTATTTTATAAAACTGCTGAGAAAAGTTTGGTGATATGCGCATTGTAAAGTCATATTCTCCTGCTTTGGTTAACCCTTCCGCTTCTTCTAAATTTTCTTTCACTGTAAAAGTAAGATTGGTATACATTTTTAATGCTTTTATAAAATTACGAGATTTCTCACCGTTATCTTGATTCACTATGACATACGTAATCTTTGCATTAGTATACTCCTTATAAATATCTTTTTGTGCTAACGACATAATAAGTATAAAAATAGCTGGCATTAAAAAAAGAGACAACAATGCACTTTTGTTACGCAATAAAATTGTAAATTCTTTTTTTAAGGCATAAAATAATTTCATCACTAATCTCTCAATTTTGTATCTGTTATCTGAAGAAAATAACTCTCTAGGTTGTGTCCGTATTCTATAGACTCTATAGTTGTTCCTTCTTCCGTGTAACGTTGCAACATATCTGATAAAAGATGCAGGTCTACTTCTAGCGTTTCATGAGATGTTTTTACAATGGCTTTAGCACCTGAAAGAATGGTACCGAGACTGCCTTCCTTTATGATATTTCCATGGTCTATAATAGCAATTTTATCGCAAAGGAATTCTACTTCATTCATATAGTGTGAGGTGTATACAATAAGCCTATTATCTTGTTGCATTTTTTTAATAGACTCTAAAATAAAGTTTCTTGACTGTGGGTCAATGCCTACTGTAGGCTCATCAAGATAAACAATTTTAGGATTTGACAGAAGACCTATAGCAATGTTGAGTCTTCTTTTTAGTCCTCCAGAATAACTTTGTGCTGTTTTAGTATAGGCATCACTTAGCTGTGTAAGATAGACAACTTCGTCAATTCTAGATTTTAAAGTAGCATTTTTCAACCCTAACATTCCGGCAAAATATTCTAAATTTTCTGCAGCTGTTAGCGTAGGATAAAATGCTAATTCTTGAGGAATCAAAGAGGATATTGACTGAATATACTCCAAATCATCTTGAATATTTTCCCCATCAATAATAATCTCTCCTGCATCAAAATTTTTCAATCCTACAAGGCTAGATATAAGTGTCGTTTTCCCTGCGCCATTGGGTCCTAATAATCCATAAATCGACCCTTTTTGCATACTTAATGTTATGCCTTTTAGAACTTCTTGTTCTCCATATTTTTTTGAAAGGTTTGAAATTTTTATCATACGATTAATTTAAGATTTTCATACACAGTTTTTTCTTTTTCAGCTATAGCATCAAGCATGTCTGCCAACATTTCAAAGTCTAATTCTTTTCTCTCTTTACACATCAGTGCGGTAGCCTGAGCGAACAGTCTCCATTCGTCGCCTACGGCTGTCATCATTTGACTCGACGCTTGTAGTAACTCTGTATTGGTATATTGGCTTGCCTCTTGTAAAAAAGATGCATACATATAACGAAACCCTGCTCCTCCTGTCCCAATCTCTTCTTGCATACGTACTATATGTCCGAGATAAAGTCTAGGATAACGCATGTCATCTTTATATTTTTTAGGGATATTTCGTATCTGTTTTGCGAGATAATGGATGCCTTTAATACCTACAAAAAACACTGGAGGGTTCATGCTTTTAATGGTTGCTTTTATAGATGTTTTTATACACTTCACATAATCGACTTCTTCAGGTTCTGAATCAAGATAATAGAGTAGTCCCTTAGGTGCCAAAGCCCCTTTGGCAAAACGTGCTTTGAGTAGATCTGTTTTATGAATGCGTACAGTATATTCAAATACAGGATCGCTCACGAGATATTCATCGCCTTCTTTACCATAAACTATCAAATTATGTGCATTAAAATGAAATCGCATATCTTTTGGAAAGTAAGGTAAATAATATACAGAGGTTTGTACCCCCACATATTTCCCCTCATCTAAGAGTCTATTAAGTGTTTCTTCTGCTTTTTTTTGATTTGAAAAAGTCTGCGTTTTAAGCTTCATACCTAAACGTTTTGTCACTGTTTTTATAATAGACTTAGGCATAGATCGATAGGCTATGAGTGGCATACCTGAAAGCTTGACAATAGGCAAATAGGCAAAGGCCAATCCACTGCCTAAACCAAAGACCATTGGTTCGCTTATGTCTAAGCCTTTATGTTTAAAAAGTAACGATGCTACACCACTTTCACAATGTGCTGAATGCTTGTGACTAAATTCTTTCATACTAAACTAACCTTTCTTTTTATAACAATACTATTGACGTAGCTTCTTACCCATATGATTTTTAGGTATAGACTCTACACATTGCACTGTTGTTCGAATATTTATTTTTTGATAATTCTCTTGTAATGTTTTTTTTACTATTTTTTTAAGTTCTACCAATGCCAAATTACTTTGTATGAGTATATCTAATTGTTCATCCTTATGAGATGTTACTCCATACGACAACTTCACCAACACTTCTTCAATATTGCTATTATTTTCAAGTAATCTTTCTACCTCCAAAAGAGAGATACGTTTACCAGAGATTTTAATAATCTCTGATTCTCTACCTAACAATGAAAAACCTCCACCTTCAAGATTAATGATATCTGTCGTCACAAAAGGTTGTTTGAGTTCCCCTAAAGATTTATCTATAATATATGTAGAAATAAAAGGAGATTGTACCGATAAATTTTGACCCACTTGTTCTACATTAACCCCTTCTAAAGGTTTCCAAATAGTATCATCGTTTATCTTATAGGCAATACCTCCTGTTTCCGTAGAACCAAAAATCTGATAAATATTACATCCTATTTTAGTATGTAATGATTGGGCTATCGTTGCATCTAGCTTACCCGTAGAACTTACAAAAGTGATATGAGGATATTGTGTTTCTATGTTCAATTTATTAAGCACATTCAAAAAAACAGGGTTCGTAATACATAAGGTTCTTTTATTTTCAGCTAAGGCAATAAGTTCATGAGGCAAAAACTCTTCTTTTAGTATCACATCTGCACCCAATACAGATGGCAACATGACCCCTGCGAGAAATCCATAAATGTGTATTAAGGGTACAGTAACTATAACACGTTCAATCCCTAAAGGCATAAATAATGCTTTAAGTACAGCTAATTCTTCTAAGATATTTGCTTTACTTTTCAAAGCTCCCGTGGGTTCTCCTGTTGTACCCGAGGTAAAAAATAGCACAGCAGTATCATCAGGGATACTCTTAAAATCTAACTTTTCTATACGTGGCTTAATAGAACGTATATTTTCATCATATAAAATAGACATTACGCCTTGATGAAAAGCATGAAGAAGATAGAGGAAAAGTTCATCTTTTTTCATAGTAGAAAAGTTTTTTCTTTCTACAAAATCAAATTTTTTAACTATGTTATACTCTCGCTCACAAATACTTGCATCAGCATGTTTATAAATAATCTTAGACAAATAAGCTACCTTACACTCAATAAATCTTCAACTTCAATCCCCATAACATCCGCATACGCCTGAAGTCTTTTTTCTGACATTTTATTGAAAACAGCTATTCTAAAATCTCTCTTAATCGTCCATTGAAAAAAACCAGTAGTTTGAGAGAGTAGAGAAATATCCATACGATTTTGATACATATGAAAGGCTAAAGGCGAGGTCAATCCTTCTTCTGCTTCTTTTTTGGCTAAGTTAGCAAGTCTATCAAATTCCTCTACTGCCTGAGTCGTTACTATCTCTTCTGCATTCCACCCATCTGATGCCACAGTAGTATAAGTGCCATCTTTACCTACAGCATAGACTGCTTTTCTAACGCCATCCAACGTTTTATTTTGTTCCTGAGGAACATCATCTATTTTCATAATTAAACTACCTCCAATAACATAAATGAACTTGAAAATCTTCCTGATTCAGGCACATAACACAAAATTTTATCTGATTTATTTAATTTTTTAGAATGAAAAAGTTCTTCAAGCATAATATAAATAGAAGCTGAGCCCGTGTTACCACATGTTGCTAGATTGGTAAACCACTTTTCCATAGGTATTTCAAAGTTTGCTTTTTTTAAACTTTCATACACTTCATCCCTAAAATATGTTGATGAATAGTGTGGTAAAAACCATGTAATTTCTTCTGCTGCTAAAGATTTCTTTTTAAGTATCTTTTCTAAGGTTCTTTGTACCGTTATATCTACTATATTTTCATTTAAGAGCTTCACATCTTGTTTAATCGTAAAAAGTGATTCTTCCAACCATTCTTCTTGTGTAAACTCTCTATATCCGTGCAGTTTACTCTTCTCTTTTTTCCCACCTGCATACATACATGCTTCAAATTCATTGGCAAAAGAAAATATTTCTATCCACTCTATTTTTAAAGAATTCCCTTGAACATTTGGCTTATCTTCTAAGAACATAGCACCTGCTCCATCACTTAACATCCAACGTAAAAAATCTTTTTCAAAAGCAATCTCTGGATGTTTTTCAAACTCTGCTTGGTTGACTTCACTTTCACGTTTAAAGTTTTTAGCATGCAACAGCGTAGAAACCACTTCTGAACCCGTTGCCACTGCCATTTTTGATTCTTCTGCTTTCACAGACAAATAGGCATGTTTTAAAGCAGTAACACCCGACAAACAAATACCCGAAGTAGCTACGACTTCACATGGGGACGAAGATAATTCTCCATGCACCATCACTGCATGGTTAGGCATAATCTGATCGGGAAGTGTTGTACCACAAGCTAAAGTTTCTATATTATCTAAGTCAATCTCAAGATTGCGTATAGCTTGTGCTGTTAATTCTGCATTATTATAACATAGCGTTTGTGCCTTATTTATAGCATAGTATCTCTGCTTAATACCATTACTACGTAAAATAATTCTACGTACACGTGAAGGTTTATCACCTATTTCCCCTAATATCAATTCCATATCATCATTACATATAGGTTCATTAGGTAAAAATTTTGAAATCTTATTGATATAAACATTAGTCATTACTGTACTCCTTTAAACGTATATTACTAGAACCAGATGGTTCTTCAAAATATATTCTTTCTTTATCTATCTTTTCACTATTTAATTTTCTAAGGAGTGGCTTTATCAATGTATTAATAGGTACAACGATAACAATAAGGGACACTAAGAATAAAAAATATAAAAAGAGCACAGGGATTCTCGCTTTATCTCCTGTGGTTCCAAATTTACGAATGAGTCCACCCCAAATTTTAAAACTTTTATGGGCTATTTTTTCTGTGGCTATGAGTCTATTATCTACTTGCACAGCCTCAAGTCCTGAAAGTAATGAAATATTTTTTCTCTCCAAATCTAAAGCCAAAGCATCACTAAGTGCTTTACCAAACCTGGAAGTTCTTTTTATTTCATTGGTATCGACTCCCGCTTTTGGAAGTCCCCAAAAGGCATTTTTACGACCTGTCCACATCCAACGTGGGGTAGTGATAAATGTAGCCAAGTTTCCACCCTGGTCTATGAGTACAACATTGTCTATCAACCTTGCTCCGAGTGCTTTAAGTTTTGTTTTCATTTTTTCTTGTGCCATAATCCACATATTTCGACAAGCTATAAGTGTAATAATCGGCGTATCGTGTAGTACCTTAGCATACTTCGATTGCAAAAATCCAGATATGGGTAAAGAAGGTGATAAAAACCAAATGGTATACGCCAAAATAATCACATCAAATTTATCATTTTCCTGAATATTTTCACATCTTTCTAGCGCACACCCATCCATATATACAGACTCAGGAAAAATATCAAAAAACTCTAAATAGCCCCATGGAAAAGGGTAAGACTTTTTAGGTCTCAAATTTTGGTAAGTGACTTTGACATTCTCGTCTGCCACTAAAGGTGCCGTAAATGCTTGCACCACATCACTTAACTGACCAGTCTGAGAATAATATATAACTAAAACTTTTTTCACCTACACTCCTAAATTTCACAAACTATTTTTATTTCACTTGTTACTTCATCATTTTTTAAAATTTTGACTCTGTACATCATATCTATCTTTTTTACAATTTCATAGATAATAGTGTCATTTGGCAATATAGGCTGTTTAAATTTGCAACGTTCTATTTTAATAATTTTTTTGCCTATCAACATTGCAAAAATATCTATCTGTAAAAAGGCTGGTAACAAAGGATTGCCCTCAAAATGTGCTTGAAATACAGGATGACTCACATCAGCTAAAACAACTTCCCATCTATTGTCAGATAAGCGTTTACTGCGGTAAATATTTTGACTAAGCGTTCGCATGAATCATCTTGATAAGCAAATCAATTTTATCTTTTGAGTTTCCTACAAAGACATTTCTTTTGTTCCATACATATCCACTCAATATGGAAGAAATAGAACGTGTAAATGATTCTTTTTTTAAATCAGAAAAAAAGATTTTATGTAACCTTCCATCATACCATGCCAAAACGAAGTCTCTAAAAACATTAATCCCATCCATCATATACTCTTCATATTCTACTTGCCAATCAACCTTCTCCCCATTCAGCTCTCTGGCAATACAATCTGCAGATAAATCACCACTAACCAATGCCAGAGTAACGCCCGAACTAAATACTGGATCTAAAAACTCTGTTGCATTCCCTGCTAATGCAAATCCTTTGCCATGCATGGTTTTTACGTTAGAAGAGAATCCTTCAAGCATCCCTACCTCTCTAAGCTTCTTGGCATTTTTAAATCGTGCTTTTGCCTTAGGTGTATTTTCAATTATATAATCCCAAAAATCTTCTTGTTTTAGTGCCTGTTTATCAAAATATTCATCTCCACACACGACACCAACCGAGGTAGTTCCATCTGAAAAAGGTATCACCCAAATCCATGCGTCATTATCACCATGTACAAAAATTGTAATGTAACCACCAAGTTCACCCTGAGGTCTAATATCATTTTCAATACGTGTAAAAACAGCTTTTCGTGTTTTAAGTTTTGAAGGTATTTCCAAATCTAAAAGCCGTGGCAATACACGACCATAGCCTGAACAATCTAAAACAAATCTAGCCTTATACTGTTCTTCTTTATTCTCTCTATCTTTTGTCGTGACAAGGTTTTCATCTTGATTATATGCTACAACTTCTACTCCATGTGTGACTGAAGCACCAAATGATGCGGCACCTTTAAGCAATGCATGGTCAAACTCTTCTCTTTTTACTTGGAAAGATGTATTGTATGTCTCCCCTATATTTTCTCTAAAATGATAGGTCTCTTTTTCTTCATTTTCTTTTTCAAAAATAGCCCCTGCTTTCAGAATGTAACCTTGCTTTGTAATAGTATCTAAAAGATTATTTTTTGCTAAGATAGCATTACACTGAGGCAGAAGAGATTCTCCGATGACAAACCTAGGAAAATCCAGTTTTTCTATGACTTCAACAGAAAAGCCTTTTTGAGATAAATTGGCTGCAGCAATAGAACCACTAGGTCCTCCACCTATAATTAAAACATCACATTCTTTCATTCATTATCCCTCTATAGTTAATTTTGTATTTTATACCATGGCATGTATATTATGCAATCGAAGTTAGCATTTATGTCTTAATCCGTGGATTCATCACGATATTAATTTCACCCTTTGCCAAAATGTCTTCTTTCGATAGAAATGCAAATGAAACAACAATAAATGAGTCTAACCGTGAGGTAATGCTTGTTTTTACTCTGTAAACACCTAATTCAAACACCTTCAAAGACTCTGCATTCTTGATACTGGTCAATACACCTCCATCAAACTCGGCATATAATGATGCAATAAATACTGTATTCTGCGCTGCGGCTTCTACAAGCATAGCTAAAGTAGGCTTTTCTTGAAAATCCACTAAAGAGACGGCATAGTCATCCCCTTCTAACTCTACTTCTTTGATGAACCTCACTGGATATTTATGGGGTAAACGCTGATCTATATTTATACTATGCATTATATCTCTATTTCAACTATAGGATGACTATGATTTATAGATTTTTCACAGATTTCTTGCATTTGCCATAAAGAAGGTGAAAGGGCTTTATCTTCTATATTTTCAATATAAATATTAGCATCCTCTGTAGTCATTTCTACTAAGAGTGCAACTCCAGATTCTAGCTTTGATACACCACACCTGTTTAATGTATCTACTCCATCAAATGCAAATGCATCTATATTTAGTAGTAAAATTTTATCACCTTTAAGTGCTTTCACTGCTGCTACTTTCAATACAGATAAAGATGTATCGTGCAAATCCGATACGGTAGTGACTTCAGCAGTATTGCCAGAGACAATCGATAAATAAGATACAGGTGTATTGTGTACAGAATTTTGAAATGCTGTAGGACTTAACGATTTCTTCTGATAGATAGACTCTACAACGCTAACTGTTGCTTGCACTTCTCCATAAGCAGACCCGAATACGATTTTTTCATTTTCATACCCAACTTTAGAAGCTAGATAGATAGCTATTTTGGCACCTCTTGTAAGTCTTCTTCTTAACATCATGTTGGACACCAACACTTTTTCTTCTAAAGTATCACACTTTTCATTTGCACTGACGTAAGCTTGTCCTAAAATTTTTAAATTAATCTTCATCAGCAACTCTTTTTAAGATAATCGAAACATTGTTCCCTCCAAATGCAAAAGCATTTGACATCACAAAATTCACTTCTGTTTGTTTATTTTTTTGTACTGCATTTAATGCTTCTAACTCTTTTATTTGCAAATGACGATTTGCAGGTATACTCTGTTGCTTTATAATGTCTGTTGAAATAATAGCTTCAATCGCACCACAAGCACCCAAAGTATGCCCAGTTATAGATTTTGTAGAACCTACATAAGGATGATGTGGGAAAAGAGATAAAATAGCCTTACCTTCTGCTGTATCATTAGCCATAGTCCCTGTACCATGGGCATTTATATAGTCAATTTTTTTGGCTTCTATCCCTGCATCCTGAAGTGCTTTAGACATAGCAAGTTTAGCTCCATTTCCCTCTGGTTGCGGATGGGTAATATTATATGCATCTGAGCTACACCCTACCCCCAGAAGTTGGATATCACTCGGATCAGTATTTAAAAACAATACTCCAATGCCTTCTGCAACATTCATACCTGTTCTTTGACTATCAAATGGTAATGAACACTCTGAAGACAATACCCCTAAGGCATTAAATCCATTGACAGTAGTATAACTTATAGAATCCGCGCCCACAACCAACACTTGACTATATACACCTGCTTCTAAAACTTCTTTTGCAAAGCCTATAGCATTCGAACTAGAGGTACATGCAGTCGAAAATGTCATAGCATCTTTAAAAGAAAAATGTTTTTTCAATGTCAATGAAATTGACTGCATAGACTGCTTTTCAAGTTCTATATTATGATAAGAACCTTCATCTTTTATAAATTGTTTTTCTGCCCAAGTCATACCTCCTACAGAGGTGCCAACAAGCAATAAAGTATCTTGAAAATTTTCAATATGTGACAACATTAATACTTCTTTTACTTTTTCTAACAATAAGTCGTTAAAAGAAATATCAAAGTCCATCTTGCCTATGGCACTCTCTTCACCAGAGATTAAATAGCCTTTACATTTTTTAACGCCACTCTCACCATGAATAGCTGCATTAAAAATATCTGTACTTGTACGTCCAGCTGAACAACAAGCACTCATCCCGTGAATGTATACTTTTTTACTTTTCATGTGCATTAATATAATTGGTAAGTGCTTGAACAGAAACAAACACATCTTTTGTTTCATCCATATTTTTAAATTTTAATCCATATGCATTATCTAGTATCACAATGAGTTCTATGGCATCTACAGAATCTAATCCCAACCCATCATTAAAAAGTGCAGTATTATCATCAATATCTGTTATATCCAGATCTTCCAATCCTAAGCCTTCTATAAGTTGTAGTTTTACACTATGGGTGCTAATCATACGTTTTACTTTTGAGTCTGGCTGTTAATATAATTTGTCAAGGACTGAGGTGTAGCAAAGATATCTTTAACATCATTCATATTCTCAAATTTTATACCATATTCATTATCAAGGACGACTATTAATTCTATGGCATCTACAGAATCTAATCCTAATCCTTCATTAAACAATGGCGCATCATCATCAATCTCATCTGCTGTAATATCTTCCAAATTCAACCCACTAATGAGCTTTATTTTTATATCTTCTGTGCTTATCATTTAGACCTATCCTTACTGTTAACAATATTAATATGATTATATCAAAAGATTGATATTAACCTTCTTGATGTAAATTCTAGGTTATAATATTATAGACGCGTAACAGATTTATGTATAAGGTTAATTTATGAAAAAAGTATTGGTCACAGGGGCAACAGGTTCACTAGGTGAAGCTATTGTAAAAGCATTTTCCGCACAAGGGTATTTTGTCTATATTCACTATAATAGTAATGAAAAAAAAGCATTAGAATTACTAGAAAGCATAAAGAACAATGGTGAAGTTCTGACTTTCAATATGAAAGATAAAAAAAATATTTCCCATACACTTCAAAATATAGAAATTGATGTACTGATCAACAATTCAGGCATAACCCGAGATAACCTATTTTTCTGGATGAATGATGAAGAATGGGAAGATGTCATAGAAACCAATGTGAATGGTATGTTCAGAGTCACAAAAGCATTACTTTCACAATTTATCAAACATAAAAGTGGTGCTATTGTAAATATTTCTTCTATTTCTGGTATCGCAGGTAATGCTGGACAGACAAACTACTCTGCATCCAAAGGAGCAATCATTGCTTTTACTAAAAGTTTATCTTTAGAAATGGCGAGATACAAAGTACGTGTAAATTGTGTAGCACCTGGACTTATAGAATCAGAAATGACAAAAGAGTTAGACACATCTATTAAAAAAAGTATCCCCCTCAAACGCTATGGTACGCCCGATGAGATAGCACATGCAGTCTATTTTGCAGCAACAAATACATATATGACGGGTGAGACTATCAACATCAGTGGAGGTATGGTACGATGAGACGCGTTGTTATCACAGGTATAGGTCTCATGTCACCTCTTGGCAATGATATGGCTACATTAAAAAATAATCTTATGGAAAAAACTTCAGGTGTAAAAACCATCAAAAGTTGGAATGAAGAGATGAATGACATGGTTACCCTTATCGCCGCACCCGTAGAGACAGATGATTTTAAAGACATCCCTAGAAAATATAGACGCTCTATGGGGAAAGTAGCGCTTATGACTGCCAGAAGTATGCAATCTGCTATTGACGACAGTAATTTAGAAAAGAATCATGTACAAAATATACGTACAGGGATTTCTTTTGGTTCTACCATGGGGGCAAATGAAACACTTATGGAGTGGATTAGTGGAGTATACGCGAACAAAAATTTTAAACAACAAAATTCTATGGTATTTTTAAAATCTATGAGTCATACCATCGCTGCAAATCTTGGTGCAATGTTTGGAATAAGGGGTCGCTCCATACCTATTTGTTCCGCTTGTACTTCTTCCTCTCAATCCATTGGGGCTGGATATGAATCTATCAAGTATGGTATGGCTGACATTATGTTTGCAGGTGGAGCAGAAGGCTTACATTATCTTTCTGAAGGTGTTTTTGAAGTCATCGGAGCCACCAGTACTGCTTATAACCAGAACCCAACACTTACCCCTAAACCTTTTGATAAAGACAGAGATGGTCTTATCATCGGAGAAGGAGCAGGCACACTCGTACTTGAAGAATATGAGCATGCAAAAAAAAGAGGAGCCAAAATCTACGCTGAACTGAAAGGCTATGCAACAACTTGTGACGGCAATCATTTAACCACACCTTCACGAGATGGCATGAGTTCGGTTATTAAGATGGCGCTTAAAGATGCAGAAATAAAAGCAGAAAATATTGGCTATATTAATGCCCATGCGACATCTACTGAACAAGGTGATATAGAAGAATCTCATGCAACATATGCCGTTTTCGGAAATAACACACCCATTAGTAGTACAAAAGGCTACATGGGACATCTGCTAGGAGGTTGTGGTGTAGTTGAATCTATTATCTCGCTTATTGCATTGAAGGATGGTTTTTTACCTGCCACTAAAAATTTAGATGTAGTCGATGAAGCATGTGCTGATTTGGATTATTTATTGGAACATCGGAACACTTCAGTCGAGTATGTCATGAATAATAATTTTGCTTTTGGAGGCATCAATACTTCTTTAATATTTTCTAAAGTCAATACATAGTATTATAAATTATAATAAATTTAAAGGATTGAAATGAATAAAATAGTATTAAGTTTTTTACTTATCTTTACACTCTTTTACACCACAGGATGTCACAATGGAAAACATCCTCACCTAAAAAAGAAAACACATAAAAAATATCATCGCAGTATCCCTAAGAAGAGTAAATTTTCAAGACTAAGAAAAGGCATGGGACAAAATGAAGTCATACATAGAATAGGTCGGCCAAGTGATCGCAGTGCATTTATAACGGGTAAAGGGTTTATACCATTTTATTATGGTTCTGATAGAAGCAGAACAGTTTATTATTATAGACACCAAGGGCAATTAGAGTTTAATTCCAGAGGTCGTCTAGTAGAAATTAAATATAACCGTTCTGAAGATGGTTACAGATAACGTTATACATGAAGGTTAATATTTAATAACCTTCATACACCTTCATTTAAGCTAAACTTCCAGAACGTATTAACTCTATCACTTTTTTTATATCTTTATCCATACGTCTATCTTCTACAAGGGGTTCAACCTCTGCTCTAATGGTATTATAAATCTTTTCAAGATGAGGGGATATCCCTTTTTTCTCTCTAATATCTACTGCTTGTGCTAAGCCCATCATAGCTATGGCTAACATATTTTCAAGGTTTGGTAGTTGGTTCTTAAAATGAATTGCTGCAGTAGTTCCCATGCTTACCTTGTCTTGATTCATAGACTCTGTAGGACGAGAAAATACCGATGCAGGCATGATGTTCATCATAACATCTGCAGAAAGAGAACTTAATGTTATTTGCATTGCTTTAAAGCCATGGTAATAGTTTTTATCACTAAGCTTTAAGTTTTCACCTAGTCCTCTGTTGTATTTATGGTCTACTAAAATAGCAAATTGCTTATCCAGTAAGTCTGCTACATTGGCTACTGAAATTCTCAATGTATCCATCGCATGTGCAACATAGCCTCCATAAAAGTTCCCTGTGGTATATATTTTTTTATTTACACCATCAATCACTGGATTATCATTAACCGCATTTATCTCAGTTTCTACCCAGTTTTTAGATAGAGTTAAATTATCAAGTACCACGCCCAATACCTGAGGAGTACAGCGAATAGAGTACCTATCTTGTATATTAAGTGTATCATTACTGAAAAAATCTTGATATCTTTCTTCTCTGGAGTGTGTGAGCTGTGTACCTTCCAGTTTTGCTAAAATTTCTTTCGCAACAGAAATTTGACCTTCAAAAGGTTTTACTTCATGTACCAAAGGTTGCAATGGGGTATCATCAGCTTGAAGTAACTCAAAAATACCTGCGATAAAACTTGTATATGCATGCATAAATATTTCAAATCTCTTCATACTATTCGTAGCTATTGCACTCATAGTAGCAGTACCATTCATAATGGCTAAAGTTTCTTTAGGTTGTAACTCATAAGGCTTCATGCCTAGTTCAGTATATACGTCAATGGTAGGGCGTATCTCACCTTTATAATATACTTCTCTCTCTCCAGCAATCACTGCCGCCAAGTACGAAAGTGGGGTTAAGTCTCCACTAGCTCCCACGGAACCTTGTTCAGGGACAACAGGAAGAATTCTTTCGTTAAGAAGTAATTCTAAGCGTTTTAATAAATTATAACTAATTCCAGAATAGCCTTTAGAAAGGCTAATCATACGAATAAGTGTCATATAATAAGCTTCATCCTCATCAAGATTTTTCCCTACACCACAACCATGAAAACGAAAAAGATTTATCTGCAAAGTTTTTGCTTCTTCATACAAAAGATAATTTTTACCTGACTCTCCATACCCTGTAGTCACGCCATAAATTGGCTTACCCTCTTTTATTTCATTTACTAAAAAGTCATGTGATTGATTGACTTTAGATTGAAATACATCTGAATCTTCTAATTGCACACTGCTTGCATTGGTAATATCGTCTAAACTAATTTTCTTACCTGTTACTACTATTTTCATTCACTCTCCAAAATTTATAAAAGTTAAACCATTGCATAGGATATTGTCTTACAATGCTTTCTAAATATACTGCATATTGTTGTGCCATTATACCCATTGCTTCTTCTTTTTTTCTTGATTTATCAACATGTATTACATCTGAAAAAACAACTTTATACTGCATATCTCCTGTACGTACCACTGTCACCCCCACCATATCTACATTCCTATTGTACGCTATTTCAAAAGGGTTTTTATTGAATTTTGTTTTCACATTTAAAAAATCTACTTCAATAAAGCGATTGGGTTCTACCAACCTATCTACCATTATGGCAAGGTCATCTCCATTTTGTAATGCTTTTGCTATCTCGATACTCGCTTTGATACCATCTTTTAGATTAATCATATGAATTGAACTGCTATTCTTTTCAGACAGTGAAGCTTCATATTCTACTATGGAAGTTTTAAGCTGATCATCTGCAGTAACATGTATAGTACGGTCTTCATATTTAAATGCCACAAAAGTATTAGCCCAATTTCCAATATGAGAAAGAGCTAAAATGCAATTTTTGTCTTTCTGCAAAAAAGTGTTTACATTAACACGTTCTATACTAAAAATATCAGGATCAATGCGTGTAACAAATCTATCAAAGATAGAAAGTGAGAATTGATATATATGAGAAACATATAGAAAAAATGTATAAGAAATACCTAACTTAGCATAATAATCTTTCATCGCTTCACGTTCTTGTGTTGTGATACACGCATACACAAAAGAAACTATCCAAACTACTATTTTTGTAGCTTTATAGCCTAATAGTCTGTACATACCTACTATAAGCTTATATCCAATATCGCTACCTCGTTGTTTTATCCACATAAATTATCTAACTTTACCCCTGAGTGTTACAGCACTCATCATATTTCCATCTTCGCACATAAACTTTGAACTACTTGAATAAACTCTTTTTTTATGATAACTGTAGATACCCACCACAGATCTTTTCCCTTGCTTTTTCGCTCTATCTTGCAAAGCAATTACCGCAGAAAGAAATGCTCTGTTGCATGCTTCTTCAGCGGATCTACCAAAACGCATTGTTCTTCTAATAGCAGTCCACTCACGTCCAGCACCTCTTTTCCCAAAAGAAAGTCTTATGCGATGATCAAGATTAGCATTAGCTCTAGTATCTTTTAAAGCTTTTTTAATAGAGAATTTTTGAATACCTTGTCCTGCAGAAGCATTTGTTAAAGCCCCTATTGTCAAGATAGTTAATATTAAAAAAATATTACGCATATTATGTTCCTTTATTTAAATTTGTAGTATGTTGTGTTCAAGTACTTACTCAATGTAGCCACTTCTCTTTCAGATAAGTTTGCCCCAACGTTAACATTACATTTTGCAACACGTTGTTGTAAAGAGGCGAATGATTTTACCGTTCTGTTGGTTCTAGTATATACTTCAGATGAATGACACTTGACACAAGACGCTTTATATATCGCTTTCCCATTATCTATAGATTGTGTCTTAATTGTTTTTTTTGTCTCAACTTTTGTAAGCTCATTGTTTGTTGTGCATGCTGCCATCAAAAATGATGCACTTAAAGTCACTATCAATATCTTATTATGCATAATTATTCTCCTTAAGTTTATTCATTTAATTATATACAAAAAGAATTTGAATGCTTATTAAATTTGTTTAATTTATTAAAATGTATTCTGCTATAATACCTACAATAATATGCTTAAGGGAGCTAAGACACATGACAGGCAAAAAGATTTTTGATGACTTAAAAGTAATATTGAGTGAAGAATTTGAAGTTAAAGAAGAATTGATTACTAAAGAAGCATCATTTTATGATGACATGGGTCTGGACAGTTTAGATGCGATTGATTTAGTCGTTCATATTAGTGATAAGTATGATATTGACCTTGGCAATAAAACCATTGAAGAAACAAAAACTATACAGCAACTTATAGATGCGATTTTGGCTAAATTTTCTAGCTAGTTTTGATACTCATATTAATTTATATTTTCGTTGTTTATTTTGGTAAAAATTATTTATCTATTTATCAACTAGGTCTCTTTTTTATTTTCTTAGGTTTCATATGGAGTCTATTACAATTTAAAAAATTTTCCATCAAAACCCTCTTTCAACCCATTATCCTCATTTTAGTTGGTATCACTTCTATTATTGTTGAGGATATGTTGGTATTAAGAAGTTTTCCTCTGATACTTTCTTTTCTTTTTTTCTTGTCCTTTATTTATGCACAGATGACGAAAGATTTTTTTCTTATCAAAATCATTGAAAAATTTAAAAAACTTGATAATTCTGAACGAAATTATCTCAAAGCTACCCATAGTATTTGGATTGTAATTACCGCTATCAATGTAATTTTTCATATTTATTTTTTATTTTTTGCATCCATAGAAAAATGGACTTTTTATGTCACTATTGGTTGGTATATTCTCTTAGCATGTGGTATACTCTTTCAAATAATCTTTAGGAAGGTATATGAATACAAAACTACTCATTAGTATCTATACATACAGTTTATTTATACTACTCATGTTTTTCGCTTTTTTGACAGCCTATCCTGTTTTTCTTATAGCATACCTATGGAGTAAAAAACCTAGGATATATTTTCAAAAAATTGTTCAACAGTATTTTAAGATTTTTTATTTTCTCATGCCAAACTTAGGTAAAATTACTGTACACAACAAACACAATGTCAATGCATTTCATCCTTGCATTTATGTCTCTAGTCATCAATCATCCCTTGACTATACCTTATTAGCCACTTTGATTGATGATTATGTAACACCTTCAAATCATTTTATCTCTGATTATCCATTGTTTTTTAAAGTACCCAAACACGCACTTGGTGTGCATTACATCCCACAGGGAAACCTAAAGGAAGCGAGTAAAGGCTATGAAAGCTTTACCCAAGCACTCCAGCAAAATTCTAGTGTTATCATTTTCCCTGAAGGTACCCGTAACCCTACTTCAAACCTGAAACGCTTCAAGGGTGGTGCATTTAGACTCGCTATCATGCAAAATATTCCCATAGTTCCAGTACTTATCAATGGTACAGGAACTATTGTATCAAAAGGGAGTAATATAACAAAAACCGTTCACAAAAAAGATATACATCTTACATTTTTAGACCCCATTTACCCTGAAGCATCTGACAGCTTTCGTTCACTAGCTCAAAGGAGCAAAGATTTGATGCAAACATATATTAATCATGATAAAAACTATATAAAAAAAGAAACAAAATGAAACATATACCCCTAATAATTTTCCTACTCACTCTACATCTCAATGCTATAAATTTTAAAGAAACGAAACTCTTTGAAGCCTTTGAACTCGAAACCTATAGATATGGGAGCATTTACTATGATAACAATAAAACCATTATTCACTATAAAGATGGAAAGACTATTACTAAAGTAGACCATATGCTTACTGTTGTGAACAAAAAAAATGAACTACTGACTACTATAGATTTACTCAAAAAACCAGACATTGCACTTTATTTTAAACTAACCAAAGCATTGTTTTCAAAAAATTTTGACTCTCTCAAAGAAAATTTTACTATAAAAAAACAGAATTTAAAATACACATTCCTACCTAAAGGTGACACTGCTTATGTAGTAAAGAGTATTGACTTACTACTAAAAAAAGATGGCTCTGTTGTCTATTTTTTCATCGACTTTACAAATAGGGACTCTATTAAAATTGAAACCTTATAAAGCATTCATTCTCTACATACTAGCTATTATTGTCTCGGCTTTTCTTTTCACGCCATCACACATCACTACCAATATGTTATCCATATTTAAACAAGATGAAAATATACAAAAACTCGCACTTGTCAATCAGTTTAAAACCACAACAACACTTTTTGTTACGATGAAAGGCTTTAATCAAAAAAACAAAGAAACACTTACTTCTATAGAACAAGACTTAAAAACCATACCCTATATAAAAGATATTAAATTTCGCCTTGAAAAAGTAAGTATTTCTACCTATTTTAAGGACAATTATTATCTACTCTCTACATTTAAGCCTTTAGTACTCACAGAGCAAAATATATATCAAAAATTACAAACATTAAAAAGTAAACTTTTAAACTCTTTCCTCTATGAGCCCATAGATACACACGACCCCTTAAAACTTTTTACTTTAGACATCTCAACAAAGGGTACTTTTTTGAAGAACAATACCTTAGCACTAGGAGAGTACGGTTATCTCCTTACTGCACAGCTAGATGTTAAACAAGGTGACATGGAAGTGGCACAAAATGTAGAAAAAGAATTATCTACCCTCTTTAAGAAATATGACAACCTTATAACATTTTCTACACTTTTTTTTACCGCACAAAACTCTAGTATTATTAAACAGAACGTACATACCATTCTTTATATTTCGTTTGCGCTCTTAATTTTAGTCTTTTTTATTACCTTACGTGATTCACTACTGCTTGTAACAAATATGCTTACATTGAGTAGTTCTATTTTTGTAGCACTAAGCATTTCTACTGCTATTTTTACAGAACTTTCTATTTTTACACTTGCATTTGGTTCTGCAATTAGTTCTATTTCAGTAGACTACCTTTTTCATAATTATTTTCATTTACAGTACTTAAAAAAAGAACTTAACAAAACCATATTTATCGCATTTTTTACGACTGCACTTGGGTTTGTATTTTTACAATTTGTCTCTTTCCCTCTTATTTCTCAACTCTCCATATTTGCACTAGTGAGTTTGAGCTTTTCTTATTTTCAATTTACTTTTATCTATCCTCTCTTTAAATTCACACCAAAAGACAAACGTGTCAATATTGATTTTTTGTCTAAAACCAAATCCTTCCTGCCCAACAACAGTGTATTCCTTCTTTCAGTGCTTAGCATACTTTATGCAGGTAGTACTATAAAATTTGACTATGATTTAAAAAACCTTGATTACGATAATCAAGCACTAAAAAGTAAGCAAACAATCATTCAAGATAACGTACCCCAAAAAACCACCCTACTCTTAGAAGCAAATACTGTCGATGCTCTTGTTACCCTTGCTCATTCTATACAAAAAGATATTCCTTCACTCAATGCTCTTTCTAAACTAGCCCTTACCCAAGCACAAGTTAAAAAGAAAAAAGAGCGCATAAAGAATTATGATTTTGATAGATTAAAACATCTCATAGATACCCAGTCAAAAAAATTAGGATTTAAAGAAGGTTACTTTGCAAAATCTTATGATTTCGTAAAAGACATACCTACGAACTATGGTGTTGACCTAGAGACATTTAGGAAAATGGGCTATGAGATTATTCGAAAGAATAAAAAGTTTTATACACTTGCTACCCTAAATAGCAGTGATTTATCTCATCTAAAATTACAAAAAGGAATCTCTGTTATTCAAGCACAAGCACTTCTAAAAGATACTACGATCAAAATGTTTTCCAATCTATTACTTTATTTGGGCTTGGCATTTGTATCAATGCTACTCATTATCTTCTACACAGTAAGGCATAAATCCATACTCGCCCTAAACTTCATAGTATTCCCTGTAGCCATGATACTTATGTATCTCTCTTTCTCTTCAATAAACATCATGCATCTTTTTTCCATCATCATTATTATAGTTGCAGGTGTAGATTATGGTATTTATATGGCAAAAGAAGGCAGCGAAAAAAATAGCATAAGAACTACAGAAGCTATCTTTTATTCACTTCTCACTTCTTTCTCTGGATTTGGAATTTTAATTCTAAGTAGCATAGGTGCCATACATTCTATAGGCATAGTCATCAGTATTGGCATTGCATCTATTTTTGTATTGATTTTATTTCTAAAAAAATAACCCTATGCTAAAGAGCTAGAGTGTTGTTTATCACTATATCATCTATAAGTTTATCTGCCCAATCATCTATATCAACACTGGTTTGAGAAGTCAAAATGATAATAGTAATATCATACTTAGGGTATATGCGTATAATTGTTCTAAACCCTGGTCCTACACCTTGATGTTGGTAAAAGAGTTTCCCTTTATCACGTATATGATACCACCCTATTCCAAATTCTACATCATCTTGCGTAGAGATCCATGAATGTACGGGTACACTCTTTTCCTTGTAGATGAGTCTCTTAGTTTTTTGTGTAAAAAGCTTATTTTTATGATAGGCAGACATAAACTTCGCCATGTCATCAATAGATGCTATGAGACCACCAGCAGGCTGCCATGCAATACTAAAAGAGTTTAACCATAGCATGCAACCCTCATATTCATCTTTTGATGTATCTGCTAACATAAAACGCATCACCGTGCCAACTATTGAAAAAAACTGTACTGTTCCATGTACTTGATTTTTTTCAATAGTTTCAGTGTAAGTAAATGCACTTCTTTTCATTCGTGAAGGATCTAAAATATATTTTTGTATCAGTGTTTCAAAATCTTCACCCGTCACTTTCTCGACTAATTTACCTAAAATAATATACTCTGCGCTAGAGTACTTGGCTTCACTACCTGGAAGAAAAGACAATTTTTGATACACATCACTTTTAAAATCACCCATCATAGTACGTACTTCTTTAGAACTATCGCCTATCCCAGAACTATGGTTTAGTAAATTCAAGATAGTAATATCAACTTTTTTACCCTTATAGCGTAAATCAAAATACGGAAAATATTTCGTGATTGAATCATGAAGACCTATCTTGCCTTTTTCTACTAGTTTCATCACAAGAGACATAGTCAATATTTTAGTAAGAGAATAAACATGGTAAACACTTTTATTTGTGCTAAGATGATTCATGTTTTTATCGGTATAGCCTATACTTTTTGTATAGACTATTTTACTTCCTTTGAGTATCGAGAAAGAGGCAGAAGGTGGTTTTTTATGTGATATTTCTTGCTTTATATATTTTTCAAAATCTAAAATACCTGCAAAAAGAAGAGAGTAAGAAGTACATAATAAAACCATATATATTTTGAACATATTAATCACGAACCTCTATTAAAACTTGTAACTAAAATACATAAACAAAAACCCCGTAATATCCAATTCCTTGTATTTCACAGAGGGTACATAAATAAAATTGGCACTCATATTATTTCTATAAAAAACCAAATTAGGTCCCACCCCGCCAGATAATCTGTATGTGCCACCACTTCTATCTACATCGTCTGCTGTATATATTTTTTTAATTGCAGCAAATCCTGAAAGTCCAATTGATGTATCGACATATCCTGTGTCAAATCTATAACTATGACCAAAACCAATACTTAATTGAGGATTTTTAAAAGAATCATTAAGAACCATAGCATTCATTCCAAAATATAATTCATTATATTTTTCAAAAAAGTTATATTCATACCCGATGCCATAATTAAACGCATTATATTTTAGACCAAATCTATCGTTCTCTCTCTCATGGATTGTAAATCCCCCTAATAATAGCCTTTGCTCTGTAGCGAAGACTACTAGTGGTAGTAGCAATATCATTAAGTATTTCATTTCATATCCTCTTGATTAATGGGTAGCATCAGCATATTTTGAGATAATCATCTTCAGCTTTTTATAATTGTACCAAATTATCCTGATTGACATACTTTTTTAGCCAGCTATTTGGTATTTGTTCCAGTAATATCATGATACAACAGGCACATAAACCTCAGCCAACAATGCATTCTCTTCAACCTCAAATTTATTATTCAAAAACTTCTGAAATATAGGTTCGTCCCGCAAGACTATATCTGAACTATAAAGCCACTTTCCAAAGATAGCATTGTACAACGCTATGAGATTTTTGGGGTTTCCCTTGTGCCTAAAGACTGCATACTTTCCTCCTGCAATAGTTTTGCCATGGAGCCAATCTATATGAGATATATCTACCTCTTTTGTCTTTTCTATACAGATGTCAAAACGAAGTTTTTCATTTTCTGTTACGTCAGGATTGTCATGGGGGATGGTGTAGAGGCAGAAATCTTTGCCTATCAGTGCATTTTTACCTGCAAACTGCATACACTTTTGTATGGGAGCATCTAGGTCATCATAGTCTCCTACGTGTCGCATGCTATACATATGTTTCTCTTCTACGCTTTCTGTACGTACGGGTTCTATGTCTGGGTACTCTATACGTGAGATTTCATAGCTCTTTTTATACATGCTAGGACTCACACCAAACATCTCCTTAAACGCTTTGTTAAAAGATGAGGGCATATGATAGCCTGCTTGTATGGCGATTTGGGTGATGTTTTCTTTGTCTACTTGCATCTTTTGTAGAGTCTTTTCTATCTGTAGGCGTTTGATGTACTTTTTCAGACTCTCTCCTGTGTATGCCTTAAAGATACGATGAAAATGATAATAAGAGTAGCCCGAAACACGGATGAGTTCTTCAAGCGTGACGAACTCTAGCTCCTCTTCTATGGTTTGTAGGACTTTTTGTATGCTTTTGCTGTATTCATTATTCATACTTTATTATACCCTATGCTAAAAAAAATACTCTACACTCAAAAGTGCTTCAAAATCGTTGGACATGCTACCATACTCACTTTGGGCTTTTCCTATATATGACCTGATATCCGCAGAGAAAACCATATCTTCACAGTCATAGCTTGTACCCACTTGCAGCAACGTACTTCTGTCTACAGGATTGACCCATGCCATGACTACCCAGTCTAGGTTTGGCAAAGCATCACTTTTTCTAGCCATGGCAAAGAGTGTGTGTTTGCTCATACGTTGTGCATTATTGGCTATGACACCTCTTGCTTTTCCTAGCATAGGAGTATACTTTGTAGAAGTTTGCATGAGGGTAAAGTACGTTTTCCAGTCATGGCTGTCAAAGCCTGCACTGTTATAGATGTACTCAAACGTACCTACTACACTGTTTTCAAAAGTATAGTTTAGTCCTAGAGAGAGTTCTGTCTGATAGTCGGTATCCGTGCTAAAATTTGCCATCAGTGCATTAGTTGCGTGCAGTGTGTCTAACGCTTCTATAATTTGCTCTGCCCTTTTATTGACCGAAGCCTCCATATACCATATAGCACGCTCATATATGTAGCTTATATTTGTGCCTAAGTGTATGCCATCGTCGTCGTGATGCACAAGTGCAGAGAGACTCCAGTCATCCAGACCTGTATAGCCTGCATAGAGTGTTGCCCTTTCTTGCTTATTGGTCTCATGGAGTTTGAGTCCGAAATGCTTTTTGTTCCCCCATATACTGCTCTCATCTACCGAGATTTCAGGTGCATAGAGTGCTTTGATGGTATAGTCTTCTGCTATGTATGTACCTTGTACCAGCACAGCACCTAGTCTATTGTCCTTTCTCTCTTTGGGGTCTACTGAGAGTGTGAGTGCTGAGCCACCTCTAAAGTAGTCTGTAGGGTTATACCCTCTAGCCACGCCCTCTTTGACATTCATACGCCCAAGCTCTAAAAAGTAAGCACTCCCCAGCTCTGTTTTGTAGTACAGGTCTTTGACATACACATCATATACATCGCCATCTACTACCAGACGCAAGTCATAAACATAGTGCTTTTTATGGTCACTCATATCTGCAAAAAGTACGGCATTGTTTCTACTGTTATCTTGTGCTAGGTAGCTAAGTTTGATGCGTGCATTAAAGTCAGTGTTGCTTATTTCTTGGCTTGTGTTATTCTCAGTATCTACCACATCAAACATCTCCAATTCATCTGCATGCATCACAGTCAAAAGCAATAGCACTATGCCAAGTAAACGCATACTAGTTGCCTTGAAACTTAGGTAAGTAAGACTTCTTAAACCACGTAGCAGGGAGACTTGTTTGTTTCATATGTGAGAAGTCCAACTTGGTAGCCTTACGCGTATCTACCCCGTCTATGATGAGTACTTGCGTGGGTCGCATCGTACCTAGTACTTTTTTATACTTACGGTAGTAAGACTTTTTGAGCAATTTTTTTGTAGCGGTATAAAACTTAGCAAGTATGGGTCTAAAGTTCTCCTTGTCTATCCAGTACTCTACTACAGGGTAGCTTACCGAGGTACTTTTGGCTCTCATGGCTACTTTGTACGCATCTCTCATTTGTTTAGCCCCGTTTTTGATACGCTCAACACCTACAAGTGTAAGCCTATAGTCTTTTGCAAAATTCGCCGACATCACATCTGCACTAGACGACTGCCCCATAAGCCTCTGCTGTGGAGACATTTGTGCAGTAGCCTTAGAGTTTGGATCATAAAGCCACATTTTGTTACCCGAACGCAGTATGAGCTTGCCTTTGTCTTTTTTTGGGCTGAGTATCTTCACCAGTGTCTTAAATCCATTGCCGTACGCTTTGGCATAGATGTCAATGGTCATACTGTCTACCTTCCTAGCATTTTTATACTCCACGATATATCCTCTCTCATACATAGAACCACCTACATTTCTAATAGCATCAGATTTTTGCACTATCTCTTGGACATTTAGCGAAAAAGCTAGGGTAGATGAGAGTAGTATAGTTGTTAAAAGTTTCATGTTAAACTCCTTGGGTTGTTTGTAGGAGTTTATCGTTTTTGACAGAGCTTGGCTTTTCCAAAATTGCTAAGGTATGGTATAATTACAATTCAATACTATATATTGAACTAGGATTGTTAAGGAAATAAAATATGGGTTCAGATTATATTATCGAAGAAGAACAAAAATGGGAAAATTAAAAAGAATGTAATATTTTGTATGAAGCAGCCATACATATAAGTAATCAGAGTCATTCAAGATAGGAAGCAATAAATTATGTTCGAGATGTTGTTTTGTAACGTGAAGAAGTTAAAAGCAATGGTCGTCATGTTGAATGTGATGAAAATGAAAATATTATAAGCTACCTAGAGGAATGATTAGGATACCCAGCTATGGAAAATGAATCACAAGTTAAGGCAATTTATCATGAACTTCTTGAGCAAGAAGGTATATCTGAAGAAATATAATAAACAAGGAAAAGTATGGCTATTTATGGTGCAGGCTCAAAATGGGGTAAGAATGAACTAAAAAATATGTTTTTCGAAGAAGAAAAATTTACAATTGGTTGGAATGAAACCAATGCAAAAGATTTATATGAAGCAGTTTCTCATTT
>Ga0256840_1000885_pt1 | contig 29657 bp, 31 predicted proteins | sample 355202metaG_FD_185969 | JGI IMG/M metagenome (GOLD analysis project Ga0256840, IMG submission 185969) | Hydrothermal vent microbial communities from Mid Atlantic Ridge, Atlantic Ocean - 355-202 | ecosystem: Environmental > Aquatic > Marine > Hydrothermal vents | place: Atlantic Ocean: Mid... | reverse complement strand
GATGAGCAGGAGCAGGATGAAGGCGCTCGCGAGGCCCTTCTTTCTATTCTTGCGCCTCTTTTCCCGCTTTTCTTCTTCAGCCTCATCTTTCTTCTCTTTCCGGGAGAGAAAATCGAAGAAAGAAAGCACGTTCTCACCTCCTCCTCAAAATGGCAACAAACAGACCGAGGCCAACAAGGGCCGCGAGGCCGTAGTAGAGCGTCTTCGAGCTTGAGCTTCCGCCAAAAAGGCTGAATCCTGAACTATCGTCTATCGTGATGGCAACCTTGTCGCTGAAAACCGTCGCGTTGCCCTGGAGGACCTGTACTTGGAGCTCGTACGCGTCGTATTGGAGGTTGTCTGGCACAGCGAAGGCTATGCTAACATCCTTCTCAGTCAAGGGAGCGACCGCAATGCTCTGGTTAATCGGCTTAGGCAGGAAGCCGCCGCTTAGCTTAATCGTATAGTACTGCACATCGCTCGACGGGTTCTTGAAGTGGAGGACAATAGTCCCCTCACCACCCTTGCTGACGGTGAGGGTCTTTGTCTCGAGCGTGATTGCAGGGTTCACCTGGACGGAATAGACGGCCATCTGCCCGTTCCACTGGAGTTCGAGCGTGTAGGAGCCCTCTTTTGGTATTTTGGGAGTGAAAGCGTAAGCTTCATAGGGCGAGAACGCATGAGAATCGCTCCAAACTTCATTGCCCTGGCTGTCCTTGAGCACTGCAGTGATTAGGTAGCTCTGGCCAGAACTTTCAGAAATTCTCAGCTCGTTCTGACCGACCTGCCATTCTGAAGGCATTTGAACGCTGAATGGGAGCGGCTCGACCTGATAAGTCACCTGCTTTGTCGTCGTGTAAGTTTTTGACATGATTGCATCATTGCTCGTGAGGGTGAGAGTAAAACCGTGAGTGCCGACCGCGCCGGCCTTGAACTTGATAGAAACCTGCGTCGGGCCCGAAATATCGCCGAGGTAGTATTTTCCTGATTCGGGAGAGACGAGAGAGCCGTCCTTCCTGACTTCGAGAACGTCAGAGAGGCCGGAAATTGCTAAGTAAGTGTTGTAGGTCGCGGAAGTCTGGATTGGCGAGAGAGTGAAGGTGAGCGTGTAAATCGTGTTTTCAGGAATGCTGATGTTTGCAGGGAAGTTTTCGAGCTTGAATGCCGCGCTGGAGGGGTACATTTCGACTGAAACGCTCATATCACCCTGAACGTCAATCGTCTTCGTAACGCTCCAATATCCGCTTTTCTCGAAAGTGAGCGTGTGCGTGCCCTTTGTCAGCTCCAGCGTCCCGCCATCGTCCAGAGTGCCGAGCTGTCCGTTTTCCTTCACCGTAACGCCCGAAAGGGCCGAGCCGGTGAGGGTGTCTTTTAAGACAAACTGGACGTTAAACACGTAATACCCAATAAAGAGATTGTCAAAATCTGCAATCATATGCGTTGACCCACCTCTACATGCGTCGATGTGTATCGCCTGCTTCGTGCTATCATACCCTACTGAACCACCATTTTCAAGATAAGCCCTTATGCCCCAACTCTTGATTACCAGCCCTCCGCTCCACGCAATTGACGCAGTACTACTTACGCTGTCGTTCGTTACAAGATTCGTAACAGTAAGTGTTATCACTCCAGCTTCTCCAGAAACCTCTACCTTATGATTAGTCCACGTGTTTGGAATTTTCACTTCAGTAAGTACTTTAGCATCATCATATCTCAACATCACTAAAGTATATCCAGACGAAACACTGCCGGTATTCGTATTGTAATACACTTCTAAATCATTAGAGTTCCAGCCAGAAGGGTCGTCCATGAAAAAAACGCTGATGTCTGGTTGATATGCGCCCTGAGAGCTCATAGAGTAGTTAAACATGTCAAACGATATTCTAAAATCCTCTGACGTGTTCACCCACTCGGATGAGTTCAAGTACTTGTAATACAATGTGCGATAACTAGCCGCCCCCATAGAGCCATCAAACGCGAATCCACTCGAAAAATCATTTACATACGCCGCTTTAACAGTACTAAATGTTCCGAAAAGTACCAACAAAGCTAGCAAAACGCCGAACCGCTTCATCTTTTCACCTCCTTGAAGACCTCCATGAAAAACGTCCATTTTTCACTCTCCAACCGAGTAGTCGATACCAATCTCGCCCGCGAGGGCCAGCAGAAGCGCAGAATTCTGCACCGAGTTCTTGAGCGCGTCGAGAAGAGCCGTGCCGTTCTGCTGCACCAGCGCCGCGAGGAAGGCCACGAGCATCATGTCGTAGAGCATGACGCGCCATCCTGACGTGCCGGGCTCTATGATAGCGATTGCCTTGTTCCCCTTGTTCGTCAGCGCGTAATGCAAGAGAACCCCTCCAACCGCGCCGAGCGCGAGGGCCTCCTTCGTCATCATGGACCAGGCGACTTTCAGCCAGAACGCCGTGATGATGAGGAAGAGTAGGAGCTGAGCGAGGCTGCGCGGCTTCATACTGCCATCACCCGCCGCGCTTTTGCAAGCCTTACCTGTTTCAGCCTCGCGAGCTCGGCCTGCTTCTGTTGCAGAAGCCTGACAGTCCTTGCTTTCTCCTTCTGAAGACTATCCAGCATGTCTGAAAGCCTCGAATTGCACTCCTTCAAGAACGCAACCTCCCGTTCGAGCTTCTCAAGCGAGTCCATACTACCGCCTCCGTGCCGGAAATGATGATTTGACAGAACTGATTTGAGCGGAGGAAAACCCGATTTGTCACGTGAAGAATCAGATGAGGTCTTTAAGTCAATACGAGAACAAAATAAGCGTAAATTACACTTAGAATAAACATTTAGTAAAACAAAAGAAATTCATAAGAGGGTTGCACGTTAAACACTAGGTGTAATCCTTCATATACAGCAGGAGAAGAAACCAGGAAAGTCAGAACTGCTATGAAGAGAGCGTAAACGAGGGTATTTACTGCTAATTTCCGTTCTTCTGTGATATATGTTGTAATTATTGCAAAATATGGAACCAACATATAACAATAATGATTCCAAAATACGACATATTGAAAGCGTGTTGAGAGCATCAACTCAAGGAGTAGTGGTACTGAAGGTAGCAGATATCTTGATTTAAGAAGAGGGATAAACCCAAAAGACAGAAGCAAGGTGATGATTAACATTAATGATAAATACGGGTAAGGTATCCCTAACATATAATTTGCAGTTTGAGCATAATTGGGTGCAAAGTGAGGGATGACAAAAAATATACTAAAAGCCGGCCAGATTAAGGAGGAAGATACTAACGCTACATCAACCAAACTTGGTTGGAAACCTTTTCTTAACAGTCTAAGAGCCACAAGGGAAAGTATTATCAAAAACGAGTCTTCTCTAACGGTGAGCACTAGAAACGCAAAAATAATTGCGAGTTTCGAATTTCCATTTTCATAAAAATATGCGAACAAAAAGATGAGTGGCAATGCCAGCGACACCGCATGAAACTCGAATCTGTTAATGCCGTGTAACATTGGATTAAGCATGTAAATTAGAGAAAGAACAAATGCCAGTCTTTCATCACTTTCATCAAGTAATAACCGCGAGAATTCAAAATATATAAATATAGAAAGGGCTATGGTTAGCGTTTGAATAACCAACAGGGTCTCCATGTGGGGGAATAATGCGAATATGGGGAGTATAAGAAATAATACCGGGGAATTGTGCACACCAAAATGGCTTACTGCACCAAACCTCTTATATTCATGAGTATTATAGAAAAACCCGCTTCCATTTATAGTGCTGAGGAAACTCTGATAGAATATCTCAGTATCTATACCATAATTACCGCGAGTTTTGTATAATGCATAAGTTCTTTCAATAGAATATTGAGTGAAGAATGCAACGTAAAGTAAAGTGAGGACTGCCAGTGCTAAAAAATATTTTGAACGCATGATTTTTGCCTCCTAACTATTGTGCTCTGTGGGGTAGTTCGTCTCCGATTTCCTGCTTGTACAATTTCACAACTCCCTCTCGGAATATCTGGTTTATGCTTGTCTTTTTAACCCTTGCTAGCGCCCTTGCCATTTCCATAATATCCTCATCAACATAAATTCCTCTAACAAACGTTGTACTTTTTCCAATTCTTTGGGCCATCCTCCGCTCACCTCCTCAGCTTTTCAAAAAGCTCCAGCTCGGCCCTCCTTAGGGCGAGTTTTTGAGAAACAAAAGCACGAGTCATTTCCACATCGCCTTTCAGCCAAGGCGTGATGATAAACGCGTGCAGCTTCGCAAAGCGCCCATCAAGATGTTTGAGCTGCTTTTCCAGGTCTTTGATGCTCTCCCTAATGAGCTTCCAAGGTCTGAACAGTATGTCGTATAGTATAGATAACATCACTCCGAGCAGGAGCAGGCCGAAAATCCAGTTCAGCACACTCATTCCCTACCCTCCAAAATCTTCTTCAACTCCTCAACAACAGCAGAATACCACTCGTCGGCCAGGAGGGTCTTGTTTAGGTAGTGCGTTGCTCCAACGCGCTCGCTCGCGCGGCCCTGAATAAAATCAGCAACGTCAGCGGGCACACCCTGACGAATGAGGAAAGTGTAATGCCACTTCCTCAGGGTGTTTGCTGAAACTTGACCATAGCTCACGAGGTCCTTTGCAGTCGTATACTTCACTTCCATAGGTTCCAGTTCCTCAAAGAATTCTCGCGGCCCATAGGCCCAAAAGGCTCTTTTCTTCCCCCTCGCCGTTGAGAAAATTGGATACTTCGCAGCCTTTTCGTTGATTATCTGGAGCTTCGTGTAGTCATATGTTCTGAGAAGTTCAACTGCCTGGCTCAGGCGAATTCCAGAAAATACAAGAATGAGAAACAGTGCCTCTGGAATCACGCCACGCTTTTTGACCTCGGCGTAAGCTCTTCTGACATCGTCGTCGCTTATGAATACATCCCTAACTCCTGTTGGCTTGAGTTTCGCGACAGCCTTTATCTTAGCATACATATCCTGCTCAATGATGCCAAGTTCAATGAGATATTTTGAGAACTTCCTGATCGCCTTGGCAAGATTGCGTTTCTGACCTTCCGCGCGGAGGGCTTTCTCCAAGTCACCGAGGGTTCCTATCACATGCCGACCGAAGAACTGGTCAAGCACTCTCACATAGTCTTTCCTTGTTTCTTCGCTAACCTCTGCAGAGAGCCATTCTACAAAATTGGCCCGTTCAGAGGCCCACAAATCGTTAAAAAGTTTGCCTTCTAAGCCGGAGGTCGCGGGTTCGAATCCCGCCGGGCCCGCCAGTGCAGCCCTTTCTAACGAAAGCGCTGGCGGAAAGTGGTATTCTCTCTTCTAACGCATTGGGTGATTGCGTGCTTTCTTGTGAGTGTTTTTGAGAGGATTTGGACATTAACCCGTCATTTTAAATCGTGTTTTCTCCATTTCAGCGCCCTTTGGGCGCTTTTTTAAAGTAAACACTCACTATATAATCCAGCGTAAGTGCAAACCGTATTTCAAACGCAACTCTTGAAGAAAGCATGCCAGCTTTTGAATAACTTGTTGAATCACCCAAATATTTTTGATCAAGCTTTGTGTTAGCAAAAGCTTGCTGGGAAAAGTTTGATCAAATAGTTTCGACGCTTCAGAAGGCATGTTTCATGTTTCGTGCACTTTAAAACAAGGGGTTTTCTCGCGGGGTTTACTTCACCTGCGCTCCGAAGGAGCGCTAAACAAAAGTAAACCCCCCGTTAATCAGCCGAATTAAACCCACATTCCTGACCACGAGTCCAAAGCTCAAATGCAAAACCCTTGTAACAAGAAAAATTGAGAAGGAATCACAAACTTTGGTCAACCTTTGCCCCGCAAAGGTTGCTACGGATACAGCCTGCTCGGCGTCCTCGGGAAGAGGGTGGCCCAGCGGACGTGGTCGAGCTTCAGCACCCACGCGACGAGCCTCTCAAGGCCCAGTCCGAAGCCACTGTGCGGAACACTGCCGTACCTCCTGAGGTCGAGGTACCACTCGTAGTCCTCCGGCTTCATGCCCTCCTCTAAGATGCGCTGCACGAGCTTGTCGTAACTGTCCTCACGCTGGCTCCCTCCTATAACTTCGCCGTATCCCTCCGGCGCGAGCATGTCCGCCGCGAGAACCTTTCTCGGATCGCTGGGGTCCTCCTTCATGTAAAAGGCCTTGATGCCCTTCGGATAGCCGTAGACGAAGAAAGGACTCTCGAACTTCTGGGTCAGAATGCGCTCCTCGTCGGCGCCCATGTCATCCCCCCACTCTATCTCAATGCCCTTGCTCTGGAGGCTGTCTATGGCCTCATCGTAGCTTATCTTCGGGAAGGGCGGAACCGTGTTCTTTAGGGTGGTGAAGTCCTTCCTGAAGGTCTCGATGTCGCCCTTCCTGAGCTCAAGCGTTCTCTGCACCATGTAGCTCACAAGCTCCTCCTCCACATTCATGATGTCCCAGAGGTCCATCCAGGCGGCCTCGAGCTCAAGGTGCCAGAACTCGGTGAGGTGCCTCCTCGTCCTGCTCTTCTCTGCCCTGAAGCTTGGCGTGAGCGACCAGGCCTTCTCAAGGCCGAAGATTGCCGCCTCAAGGTAGAGCTGGGCCGACTGGCTGAGGTAGGCCGTCCTGTCGAAGTACTTGAGCTTGAAAAGGGTCGCTCCACCCTCAACCGCTCCGGTGACGAGTATGGGCGGGAAAACCTCGTACCAGCCGTCCTGGAGGAGCCACTCCCTGGCTGCCTGCATCATAGTTGCCTTAACCTTCATTATCGCGGCAACCTTGGGTGAGTGCAGGTGCAGGTGTCTGACGTCCAGCAGGAACTCGTGGCTGGCATCTTTTGTTATCGGAAAGAACTCCACGTTCTGGACTATGTGAATTCTGTCCGCCTGTACCTCAACTCCCGTTGGGGCGCGGGGGTCGGCCTTAACGGTGCCCTCAACTATCACGCTGGACTCTATTCCTGCTTTCTTTGCTTCGGCGTAGGCTTCTTCACTTAACTCCCTCTTGAATACCGTCTGGATTATCCCGCTTGAGTCGCGGAGGACTATGAAGACCTTCTTTCCAATCTCCCTCTTCCTGTAAACCCAACCGGCGAGCCTGACGCGCTTGCCCTTCATATCTGGCCTGACATCGGCACAGTAAACCTTATCTATCACCATCACCACCTCCAGAAGCTTTGAAGGGGAGTTTATAACCTTAACTAACCTGGAAAATGCTGAAAAGAGCATCAATTCGTCCAAAACACCAGCATTTTTGGACGGGATGTTATCGTCATCAGCATGGGCATGGCGCCTATTGCACTCCAGATGTTTTAAAGTTTGTGCCCCTAAGCCTGTCACAGTGTCAGTGTATTTTATTTAAAATAAATCCAATGATATCGCAGTACCACCAATTGTATACCCTACAGTATTGTATATTATCCAGGAACGGGGCATATACCTAGTAATGTGAAATCCGTTCAGATAATGCTATACTATCCAACGATATATTAACTTTTTGGGATATTATACAATAAATCAACAACAAAATGACAAATTTTATATAGGGTATCCACCTAATTCATAGTGGCTGGTGAGGGGTGTTGGGGGCTCCGGGTGAGCAGCATGTTCGTTGATCCTTTTGTCATCAGGTCCATAAACAGAAGTGAACTGAGGAAGCGGATACTCCTGTACCTTGCGGAGATATATCCATCTCCAACCTACCTTTCGGAGATAGCCAGAATCGTTAAGTCGGACCCCTCAAATGTTAAGGGTGCCCTGATCGGTCTTGGAAACCGCTACAACGGAAGCAGCTCCCTGGTGAGCCTTGGTCTCGTTGAGGTGGTTAACGACAACGGCTTCAAGTACTACAGGCTAACCGATTACGGGAAGAAGGTGGTGCAGCTGCTCAAGTCCTACAACTCCTATTACAACAGGTTTATGTGAGGTGAACCCGATGAAGCCCCCGGTGGAATTGCTCGATGAGAATCTCTCCAGTATGGCCAGGATCTCCCTGTTTCACCTGTTCCAGATAGGGTTGAAATACGGGGTGTTTCAGTCCCTGAGCACACCGACACCGTACGAGGATTTCATAAAATCTGCCCCTCTACCCAACAGGGCCCTTCTGAGACGGCTCATTGAGACTTACATCAGGCTGGGGCTTGTACGGAGGGAGGGGGATATTCTCAAAGCCTCAACATTCAGCTACCAGCTCAAGCTGACCCCAAAGAACGCCGAGGGGCTGACCGTTGACTGGATACCCGTCCATGAGGAGATATACCGCATGGTGGACTACGCGTTCATCTCCTCCGAGCATCCCAAGATATTGATGGACTTTGACAATGATTCCGATTTCTGGGATATGCGCCTTTCCTTGGAGATAAACCGGCTGTACCGGGAGGTAATCTCATCCGTTGCCGGCCTTGAGGACGGAATGCGCGTACTTGACCTGGGCTGCGGTTCGGTTTCTCCTGTTGAACTTGGTGGGGTAGCTGGGCCCAACGGGAGATACGTTGGTGTCGACTTCTCGCCAGGGCTCCTCAGTATAGCGAGGACGAGGGTTAAGGAGCTTGGCATGGATTGGGTTGAGTTGAGGGAGATGGATGTGCGCCGTATCCTTCCCAAAAAACGGTACGACGTCGTCGTCATGAGCTTCATCCTGGAGTACATTGAGAGTCCGGAGCAGCTGGTTGCCAAGGCCCTGGGGATGCTGGATGAAGGCGGCAAACTCGTGATCCTTGAACCTTTCCAGGAGGTCAGCCCCTACATGCCCGCGTGGGGATTCTTTGAAAGTTTGACCAAGGAATTTGTGGAATTTCCAAGCAGGGGTGACCTGCTGGCCCATCTTGAGGGGCTGGGTGTTGATGCGAAGGTGAAGCCCCTAGGTAACTCGGTGCTGGTTCTGCAGACTCCATGAGTCGCCCTCTTCGTTGAAGATTTTTCAACAACCATTGGGAATAGTACACACCTACATATGTAGGTACACAGGCTTCTGCATATATACTAACAAAAAATCGATTTATATACGAAGTTACCTAGATAGTATTGCAAAACCTCTAAGGGGGTGCCAAGGAGATGAGGTTGCTGAGAAAGAAGAGGGGTGCCATTGGTATCGGCACCTTGATAGTGTTTATAGCCATGGTGCTGGTGGCCGCAGTGGCTGCGGCGGTTCTCATCAACACCAGCGGCTACCTGCAGCAGAGGGCAATGGCCACCGGTAGACAGACCACGCAGGAGGTCTCGACAGGCATAAAGATCGACGCGGTTACCGGCTACGCTCCGACCGCGAACAACATGACCATGATGACCATTCAGGTCTCCCTGCAGGCCGGCAGCAGCCCGATTGACCTGACCCAGACAAAGGTCTACCTAGACGACGGCCAGAAGCAGGTTGTTCTTGCGTATGGTAAAGCCATAGACAACCTAACTGGTAGTATGTTTAACTCTTCATTGAATGGATGGAACGCCAGTGTTGACAACAGCCACTTCGGCATACTTATCGTGCAGGACGCTGACGGCTCCCTCAGCGGCAGTATCCCGACCCTGACCTCCGGTGACATAGCACTGCTCACAGTCAACCTCAGTAAGGTCTTCGGCGGTGTTGCCCCAAGAACCCCGATAACCATAAAGGTAGTTCCGGAGACCGGCGCTCCGGGCTACGCCAAGGTCGTCACCCCGACTGCGTACGGCCTCAGCAGCAACGACAAGATTATAGAGCTTCAGTGACGTCGTGCCTTTCTTTCCTTCTTCAACGTTTCCTTTTTGGGGGTGACAGAAATGTCGTTCTCATACCTAAAGAACAAGTTCAAAAAGAAGAAGGAGGGGGAAGCAGGGGGTGGAGCCGAGGACAACAGGGAAATCATAAAAATTGACGAGCTTGAGGTCGAGGAGCCGGCCCCCCAGAAGAGCCCGGAAGAGGAGGAGATGCTGAATCAGGTGATGACGCGCATAAACGAGATAGAGAACGACATCCCAAGGATAAAGGTGAGCATGGACACGCTCAAGTCCCAGATAGGTGAGCTCAGGGAAGAGATAGAGCGCCTCGATAAGACAATAAAGGACGTTATGGTGCTTTACGAGGTCGTATCACAGGAGATAAACCCCTTCAAGGAAGTTGATGGGGCCAACCCCCTGGTGGCTGAGATTCAGGAGCTGGGAGGTAAGATAGACGACCTGAAGTCGGAGATAGCCAAGATAAAGGCCGATCTCAGGCTGCTGGTCATCGATGGTATTGATCTTGATGAGCTGATATACGAGACCATCTCGGAGGGAGGGGCATGATAACCGAAACCGAGATCGATGAGAAGCTGAAGGGGCTGAGGGGCAGGCTTCCGAACGTGCTCATTGACGACCTCAAGGAGAAACTCATGAGCAAACAGGATATACTGACACCAGAACAGCTTGATAAAGTCGTTGAACGGGTTATGAGCACGTACTCCGGTAACCTTGAACGTCTCACGAAGCTGGACCGCCGGGTCGACGAAATAGGCAGGTACCTTGAGGATATCAAAGCCCAGCTTATGAAGATCGTTCCCTCCAAAGGTGCTTCCGGTCCCCAACCCAGGAGAGAACACGGGACCACAGAATCCGTACCATCTCTGTCGCATGAGCTTCCCTTCGAGCCGGGGGAGGTTTCACCGGTGGAACCGTCTGAACACCCGTCATCACGTTCATCCACGTCACCTGAGTTTGAAAAACCTGAAGCTCGCGTTCCTGAGTTTACGGGAGAATCCGAAGGGGGGATGGGTATGGAGAAGGAGTTTGAGATTCCGCCTGACGTGCGGGACGTCCTCCTGAGCCCGCCCAGAACAAGGGCTAGGCTCGAGAGGGTTCCCGCGGACATGGCGTCAACGATGATGGTACTAAAGTGGCTTGGCTTTCTGATAGACCGCGTGGGAATGCAGAACCTTGAAAACGTCCTGGAGTTCTACTATGGGGTGGGGTGGATCTCGGAGGACGTGCTGAACACCCTAATGAAGTATGCCGAGGGCATAAGGCCCCATCCGAGGGAACCTGAGTGGCGGCCCGATGAAAAACTCACCATACGTGACCACATCGTTTCGCTGCTCTTCATAGAGAGGCTCAGAGGTGTCAGGATAACGAGGGAGGTAATCGATTCGGTCGAGAGGGAGATGCGGCTCATAAGCAAGATACTTGAGGACATGTACGGCGTCTAAAGCAATTACGGGCGATACCCATGGGGCTCAGTGTTTCAGCGACGTTCGCAATACTACTGACCGCAACCCTGGTCTCATTTGGGATGCTCTACACCTCCTTCGAAAATGCGTACACGCTGGTTCATGAGGCATCCGCCGACCAGAACGCCGCCCTGCTGAAGGCAAAGACGGCCATGCTGGAACTGTCGTCTTACAGCAACACCACCCTCGATAACGTGTCCTTCTACGACATAAACTTCACGCTGACCAATGACGGCTGTACGCTGTCCCCGCCCCAATGGCGTTTCGTGTACGATGGGACATATGACACCACATCCGACGTGGTCGTTCAGGATGAGGAGTACCTCTTTCCTGGCGACTCGATAAACGTAACCGTCCAGAACGTTCCGAAGGATTCGACGGTTCATTCACTTGTAATAAACACCGAGACGGGCTGCAACATGAAGATAAAATGGAAATGGGTCGGGAACCAGACTCAGGGTACTGCAGAGGTGTTGAGCAGTGCCTGGTACTGCCCTGTGGAGGGTTGACCATGGCGAGCTCAGCCGTGTCGGAGCTCGTACTGTTCATCGTGTCATTACTCGTAGCCGGTACGATAGCGGGGGGACTTTACTACATAACCCAGGATCTATCCGACGGGATAACCGTTAAGGGAAAGAGCGTGTCAACTACCCTCCGGACCGATTTCGAGATAATAAACGACCCGGAGAGCATCCCGCTGGAGTCGGGGAATTATATATTTTACTTAAGAAACATCGGGGAGACCTCCTTCGCCTTCACATCGGATTCCGTCGTTGTTATGGTTGACGGGGAGATCATCCCTCCCTCGAACCTGACATTCACCAACCTGGATAATTCCTCCCTGACCAATCTCAGGCCGTACGATGTTGGTCAAATCACGGTTCCGTCCGCATTCATATCATCACCCGGATATCACCGGCTCACTGTTGTCCTGGATAATGGAAAGGAGAGATCTATGGTGTTCAAGGTGGGGTGAGAGCATGGGGGTCCTCCTGAAGATAACCATACCCAACGATGAACTCCACAGACGGCTGGGTGGTGGAATCCCCGCCGGCAGTATCCTCCTGATAGAGGGGGACAGGGGTACCGGGAAGTCCATATTCTGTCAGAGACTCCTTTACGGGTTCCTTAAAAACGAGTACAGCGTAACCTACATCTCAAGTCAGTACACAACCCCCGAGTTTATAAACCAGATGGAATCTCTGAGCTATGACATAATACGGGAACTAATCAAACGAAGGCTTCAGTTCGTTTCTCTTTATCCCCTTCTGGTTAACGTTTCAGAGAGGAAGAAGTTCCTCTCCCGGCTGGTGAGCGAACCCCGTATCTGGAGAACTGAGGTTGTCATAATCGACACAATATCCTCCCTATTGCCCAGGGAACTCCGTGAGGACGAGATAAAATCCCTGTCTTCCCATCTCAAGCGGCTCTCATCAATAGGGAAGGTTGTGATACTCACTGTAAACCCGGATGGGATGAACAAGGATGTTCTGAGCGTTCTGGAGGAGATATCGAGCATGCTCATCCGGCTCAGTGTGAAGACCTTCGGGGGCGATCTAAAGAACTCCGCCATGGTCGTGAAGTACAACAACGCCCAGGGTGTTTTCCAGAAGATAATCCCCTTCAGGGTCGAGCCCGGTGTTGGATTCATAGTGGAGATAGCCTCGGTGGTGTGATATGGAGCGGAACGTCAGCGATACCCTGGAAGTTGCAATGGCCCGCAACCCTCACCTTCGTAGGTACGTTGATGAGTTCGTCAAGAAAACTGGCAAGTTCCCGGAGTTCTACCCCCAGCTCAGCAGGGACATGAAGGAGATAAAATACCCCAACATCATCTACCCGGTTGGCGATCCCATATTCATCCACATCTACGGTGATATCCACACCAGGAAAAAGTACATAGTGGTGGAGCCAAGGATAACCAACCCCATTGAAGAACAGAAGTACGATGCCCTCAAAGACAAGATACTGGAGCTGGCTCCCGAAAAATCCATACCGGAGGATCAGGAGGCTTTTGAGCACTTCCTGGATGACCTCTTTGACGAGGCACTGGCCAAACTTTCCAGCGGTAGCGGAGGGTTCCTAAAGAGAACGCGGCTTTCTTTCACACCGGAAGAGGCGGAGAAATTCAGGTACATTCTCAAAAGGGATATAGTTGGTATAGGGCCGCTTGAACCTCTCATGCGCGACCCGTACATCGAGGATATCCACGTTGTCGGTGCGAACTACGTGGCTATGATCCACAAGATATTCGAGGCAATGCCGACCAACATCACTTTCGGTGACAACATTCGCCTTGCGGATTACTTCAAGAACCTCAGTGAGAGGATGGGTAGACCTGTAAGCGACAAGAACCCGATCGTCGATGGAACCCTCCCGGACGGCTCGCGTATCAACATAATCTACTCCCCTGACGTCAGCATAAAGGGTCCGAGTGCCACCATACGTAAGTTCTCGGCCACCCCGATAAGCGTCGTTCAGCTCGTGAAATGGGGAACCTTCTCGGCGGAGGTGGCGGCTTACCTGTGGCTCGCCCTGGAGTACGGTATGAGCGTCTTCGTATGCGGTGAGACCGCCAGCGGAAAGACGACAACCCTCAACTCGATCATACCCTTCATCAAGCCGGACGCGAAGATCTACACCGCGGAGGACACTCCGGAGGTCATAGTGCCCCATGAGACTTGGCAGAGGCTTGCCACGAGGGAGCGCGGCCCGGAGGAAAGCAGGGTTGCCCTTTTTGACCTGCTGAAAGCGGCACTGCGTTCGAGGCCCAATTACATCATAGTCGGTGAGATCCGTGGAGCCGAGGGTGCCATAGCCTTCCAGGCTATGCAGACCGGACACCCCGTCATGTCCACGTTTCACGCCGGCGACATCAAAAAGATGATACAGCGTTTCACCGGTTCACCCATAAACATACCCGTCACGTTCATAGACAACCTCAACATCGCCCTTTTCCAGCAGGCCGTCTACGTGAAGGGGCGGTTCCTTAGAAGGGTTCTCAGCGTGGTCGAGATCGAGGGCTACTACGAGGAATTGGGTGGCGTTGCCACCAGGAACGTCTTTGAGTGGGACCCGGTCGGTGACAGGCACATCTTCAGGGGAATGAACAACTCGTACATCCTGGAGAGGAAGATAGCCGAGGTCGTGGGCTACGAAGACCCCAAGGAGATATACAACGAGCTGTTTCTGAGGGCCAGGATAATCAACAGGATGGCGGAGCTCGGCATAACGGGATACCATGAGGTGTACCGTGAGATAAAGGGCTTCTACGAACGGGGGCTGGAGGGACTGAGCTTCAGGCTGTGAGGTGGTACCATGACAGGGGGAAAAGCTGGTGTCTTTGTGCAGGCGGGCCTCAACATCAGGGAGTACCTGAGAAAGGTCCTGGCCCCCAGTCTGGTTGCCTCTGTCGTCCTATTCTTGGCATCCTCCGTGCTCCTGCGCTTCGTTGCCCTCAGCAGAATCATAAGAATAATACTCTACTTGGTGTCTTTCCTGCCGATGATATACGCGGTTGCCTATCCCAGCGCTAAGGCAAGTAGCAAGAAGGTGCAGATAAACTCGAAGATTCCATACTTCGCCACCTACTTCGCGGTTCTTTCGACGAGCGACGTCAGCAGAAGCGAGCTTATATGGAACGTGGCCACGGAGAAGATTCTTGAGCCCATAGCTACTGAGATGAAGAAGGTGTACTACCTCATAGCTAAACTCCATAGGGGAATGCCTGAAGCGCTCCGTTTCTTGGCCAGAAGGACTCCCAGTAAGGTCTTCGCCGACTTCCTCGACAGGCTGGCGTATTCTCTGGACAGCGGTGTTGATCTCAAGGATTACCTCCTTCAGGAGCAGAAGACTGTTATGGACGACTACGAGACGTTCTATGAGGGGGCCCTCTACGACCTAGACGTCTTTAAGGAGATATACTCCTCACTCATAATCTCCGTGGTCTTTATGGTCACATTTATCATCATCGGGCCCATACTAACGGGTCAAGATATAGTTGGACTCAGCGCTTTTATGTTCGTTCTCGTTCTTGCCACGGAGATAGGTATCCTACTCATCATAAAGTACAGGATGCCCGAGGATGCCATATGGTCGGCCTACGCGATGACCAACGAGCGTAGAAAGCGCATAATGCGCGCCCTGGTTATATCCGCAGCGGGAGTTTTTGCAATGGCGTTCGTCGATTACCTGGTTGTCCACCCCAGGTTCAACGTACCGTTCCTGGTTCAGGCGGCCTTGGTGGTGTCGCCCCTGGGGTATGTGGGCAAAGTGCTGGAGGGCGAGGAGAAGAACATCCTCGTTAAGGACGAGAACTTCCCCGCGTTCATGAGGAGTCTCAGTTCCTCCCTGGCCGCCAGTGGTGCCTCGATGCATCTGGTTCTCAAGTACCTCAGCTCCCATGATTTCGGGGTTCTAACCAGGGACATCCAGAACCTCTACCGCAGGGTCTCCATAAGGATAGACAACGACAAATCCTGGAAGCACTTCGCGGCGGATACGGGCAGCTGGCTGGTTGGTATATTCTCCGATATATTCAAGAAGAGCATCAACCTGGGTGCCGATCCCGAGTACGTGGGGATGGTCATCTCCAGAAACTTTGAGAGGCTTATAAGGCTGAGGCGCAAGAGGGCCCAGAACGTCGCCAGCTTTAGGGGCGTTATCTACGGCATCACTGGAGCATTCGCCTTTTCGGTGGCGGCGGCCTTTGAGGTGGCGCTCTACATGAACAAGCTGTTTTCCAATATGCCTATCCAGGGGGACTTCCTCAAGAACATAATCTTCGTTCCGTCGGCTAGCGGGCTGGAGATAACTAGCTACATAATAGGTGCCATATTAATAATACACTCAGCGATGTCCGCAGTCTCGATAAAACTGGCTGACGGGGGGCACCTGGGGGTTTCGATTTACTACTTCGTCGTCCTGATGTGGCTCTCGGCGATAGGTCAGTATATTGGGAGTGTAATGATGGAGCGCATGATGACGTTTTCCTCCTCCGTCCTGGGGGTACTCCTGCACTCCATGGGGGTGATGGTATGAGAAAATTGATTGTAGTCCTGCCTCTCCTGTTCCTTCTCTCTCCCCTGGCGGGGGCGTCCTCCTTCTCGGGATGGGTAGCAGTTCCGGGTCGGGTTACCTTGGGTGGCCTCCATATGAGATTTCAGGATGTTTCGATAACCGACGGTTCCGCCCTCCTCTTCATAACCGGAAACGGAACGGAACTTCGCGATGTCCTCCCGATAGGCGGCGGGCTGAACTGGAGCGGCTACGGCCTCAACCTTAGTGAGGTGGTGATGGATGGGAACGTTGTTTACGCATTAGTTGATTTTAGGTTTCCCTACCTCCTCCAGGGGGAGAGCCTGAGCTTTGGGAACTATACGGTAAAACTCGTTTCCGTCTCTGAGAGCACGGCCGTACTGAGCGTTTCCAACGGAACATCGGAGAAGACATTGAAGTCGTCCGGGGGCGGCGTTTCCTTCGGCCATCTGAAGCTGTTAGCGACGCCAATGCCCGTGATGTTCGATGGCTACCTCCTCAGAGGGCATCTTGTCAGGGTCGGTGAGTGGACGGTGAACTTCACGGGATACAACGTCACGCGGGAGAACGGAAACCTTGTGGAAGTCATAAACCTTGAGGTGGGAGGTAGGAAATACTACGTGGAGGCTGGTAAGACCCTAGACACCGGGGCCCTGGTCATCGATGTGAAGGACCTCGTCGGTGCCGAGTATCTGAGGGTCAGGATAAGACTCAAGGGGGCATACGTTACCGCATCGGTCGCGCCCTCGTTTGATGGGTGGCTCCCGGTCGGTAAAACGGAGAAAGTGGGTCCGTACATCGTCAGGATCGAGGCTGTGCTCAACGATAGCGCCTACGTCTCCATCTCCAACCCCTGCGGGATGCCCCTGAAGACGGGCTTCGTGTCGGTGGGTAACGTCTCACATGGACTTTACTACGGTGGCCTCCTCATAGGAATACCCGAAGTTCGGGAGAGGGATGGCGAGAAGGAGGCGCACGTGATCGCGTTTCTGAACGGATCGCGGGTACCCGCGGTGAGGGACGTGGCTTTCCTGAACGTCTCCCTGCAGATCCCACCAAACGCCACCCAGTACCGTCCCATCAAGGGGGAGGTCGTTCTAAGGAACACCGGGAAGACGGACCTCCGCTACGTTGAGATCTCGCTGAACGTCTCGAAGGCCTTTCGAGCTGAGCTGAGGGGTCTTCCATACCTATCCGTCCTAAAGAGGGGAGAAAGCGCGGAGATTCCTGTGACGATAGTTCCGCTCAAAGGGGGCAACCTCACGCTGGGCAACGTTGTGGTGACCGCCCACGCGCCCTATGAACTTTCCTGCTATGGCCTGAAGGGGATAGAGTTCACGTCCGAGAGCAAGATCATCCACGTTACTCCCCTCAACCTCACATACAGTCTAAAGCTCTCATCGGAAAACGGACGCGTTGGTGCGCCGCTTGAGCTGAACATCACCGTCATAAACACAGGAAGCTCTGGGGGAGCGTTCAACCTCAGCGTGGCCGTTCCTCAGGGGTTCGGGATCGTGGCCAAGAACTTCACGCTGTACGGGAAATGGCTCCAGGCGGAGGGCTGGATAGGTCCACGGTCCTCAAAGGTATATCGTATAACCCTCGTACCAACGAAAGCGGGTGAGTATAAACTGACGGCGGTTCTTGGAGGGCGTGGAATCATGGCTCAGAACTCAACCGTTGTAAAGGTTGCCACGCCCCCGGTCCACGCGGAGCCGTCCTCTCAGGGGAGTACCCCTGTATACAACGCTACATCCAACACCTCCTGCCAGCCCAAGGTCGTCACGGAGGTGGTAAAGGTTCCGGTGCCAGCGAACGCAACGGTGGAGGAGGTGGGGCTCTCGCTGAGGGATAAGCTACTTTACTTCGGTGGGGCCTTCCTGGGAGGGGTGCTTTTCATCCTGCTCCTGGCGTGGATAGCTGCTAGGATGGAGGCGAAGTGAGGTTTAAATCAACTTGCACGTAAGTAATCCGGTGAGAAAATGAGGGCGCTGGTCGGAACCACCGTTGATTGCACGGGCATTAGAGCCGACGTTGCGGTCATTTGGGAAGATAGCACAATAGTTGACGTCGTCCCCAGGGAGAGGCTCGGAGACTACGATGTCGACGAAATCTACGGGGGCAAGGGGTACCTGGTTCTCCCTGGGTTCATCAATTCTCACACCCACGTGGCGATGGCAAAGTTCAGGGGCGTCGGTGAAGACCTCCCCACGCCCCAGTGGCTTTCCGAGGTTATATGGCCGGCCGAGCGTGAGTGGACTCCCCGCGAGATCCACCGCTGGGCGCTGCTGGGTATGGCCGAGGTCCTCTCAAATGGTTCAACGACGATAAACGACCACTATTTCTTTGCCGGGGAGATAGCAAAGGTTGCTGAAAAGCTCGGCGTTCGGGCTTTTGTTGGGCAGACGGTTATGGACCTGGTGGACTTTCCACTGGCAGCCCCTGAAGAGGGCTTCCGTTTTTTCAAGCGCTGGGATGGAAAGGACTCCCTCGTTACACCAACCCTGGCACCGCATGCCACCAACACCGTCTCGCTGGAGCTAATGCAGGAACTCGGCGAGCTCGCCAGAGAGAAGAGTGTCCCTATTCATGTTCATCTCGCTCAGAGCCGTGCGGAAGTTTTGGAGGTGAAGCGCAGGTACGGGACAACACCCGTTCGGTATCTGGAGAGAGCCGGGGTCCTGGGTAAAAGCCTGCTGGGCGTTCATGGGGTGTACCTTGAAGACGGGGATGTATGGAGATTTGGAAGGAGCGGTGCAACCCTCGTGCACTGCCCCGTCAGCAACGTGCGTCTTGAGGCCAGGGTCCCCCAGGTTCTGAAGTTTGAGAATGCGGGGGCCAACGTTGCACTCGGAAACGACTCGCCCAACCCGGTCGGCCTCATGGACATGTTTCAGGAGATGCGCATGGTCTCCCTTGCCTATGGTATCACCGTCGGTCCCTCCGGCCGGGTAGGGGCCAGGAAAGTTTTTGAGTGGGCAACGGTGGGTGGGGCCAGGGCTCTGGGCATCAGGGCAGGGCTCATAAAGTCCGGTTACCTCGCGGACCTCATCCTCGTAAACGGCAGGAAACCGCAGTTCCTTCCTGGAGAAAACATTTACTCACACGTCGTTTACTCCACCAGGGGAAGTGATGTTGAGATGGTGTTTGTGGACGGTGAGATGGTCTACAGAAATGGAGTGTTGCCGAAGCTTGGAAAAACGCTGGAGGATCTGTGGGAAGAATTGGGAGGGGCTTATCCCCTCAATCTCACTGAACCCCCTTCACCACCATCGTTGTCCCGTTGACCTCAACCACCTCGGCCGTGTCACGAACCCTCAGCTCCCCGTTTTCCTTTACCAGTGCTATCCCCATCCCCTTCAATTCCTACCAGGTAGTGTTCCCCCAGATGTCCCCGACTCTCCACGCTCCTCTGAGTTCGAAGGTGTACTTCTTCTCCTTTGCACCGATGTCCTGTACCCCTCTCCTGATGTAGCGGCCTATTGCCAAGTAAACGATGCCGCGGCTATCAGCGAGACGAAAAAACTCTCGGTAAATCCCCAACTGCCTCCAGCAGGATACCGGGGACCTTGACGTTCAGCAGGAGGAACATTCAGGGATCATCGAGGCTTCAACCACGGACGTTATTATTACGTTTAATTTTTAAAAAATTTTACATAAATACTTAAAGACTTTTGGTTGGGAGCTCCCTCCGTCAATCGCCTTTATAAACCCCTGCTCCCTTCTAAGCGCGGTGAGAGAAAATGGGAAGGCCCGTCTTCCTCGGTAAGGCTTACATAAACTGGTGTGAGAAGTGCAACGTCCCACTCATCGGCGATAGCTGTGCCGTTCACGGAGAGGAGAGCGTTTTCCGCCTCAACATCACACCTCCCGGCGATTTGAGGTTCGCCTTTGAGAAGGACATCTGGTTCATACGCTCGGTCTTTAGGGAGCACTACGGCGTCGACGTGGGTGAACTCTTTGAGGGAAAGGTGGTTCTCCTCAACAAGACCCCCGGAGAGGACGATGCCTATGAGATAATCCTCGATGGCTACGTTTTCGGCTGGATACGCTTCGACCCGCTGGAGCTTCACTGGAAGCCCGGCTTAAAGGTCGAGGGGGCGATTGCCCTCTGGAAGCGCTTCGGAAAGTCCATGAGGAAGTGGATAATCGTTGATGAGGGCGCTAGAGAGCCTATACTCAACGGCTCTAACCTCCTGCCGGTCGGCATAATCGAGGCCGAGGGGAGTATAAGGAGAAACGACGACGTAATCCTCGTCTCCGAGGGCGGAGACGTCATCGCGACGGGCATAGCGAAGAAGGACTATTCCGGGCTCGCCAACAAGGAGCGCGGAACCGGTGTCAAAGTGAGGCGGCAGAAGACCATCAACTATCGCGAGGGAAGGAAGGCCACGATGGAGGACGTTCTCAGGGCAAACTCCATCGAGCTTGAGAGGAAGGTGATGGAAGCGAGGCGCTTCATGAAGAAGGTTGCCACCCGCTACTCCGACCTTCCGGTGGCGGTGGCATTCTCCGGCGGCAAGGACAGCCTGGCGGTTCTCGGTCTAGCACTGGAGGAGTTTGGCGAGGATTTCACCGTCTTCTTCAACAACACCGGCATAGAGTTCCCGGAAACTCTCGAATACGTAGAGGAGCTGAGGAAGGAGCTTGAGCCGAAGGGCATAAAGTTCATTGTTGCCGATGCCGGCGACGCATTCTGGCGCGCCCTTCACGTCTTCTCCCCACCGGGTAGAGACTACCGCTGGTGCTGTAAGGTGACGAAGCTCGGCCCCATAACGATGGCGATAAAGGAGAACTACCCCGAAGGAGTCCTCATGTTCGTCGGTCAGAGGAAGTACGAGAGCATAAAGAGGTTTAAACAGCCGAGGGTATGGAAGAACCCCTGGGTGCCGAACGAGACCGGGGCATCGCCGATATTCCACTGGCGCGCGCTGGAGGTCTGGCTCTACATTTTCAGCAGGAAGCTGAAATACAACCCGCTCTACGAGGATAGACTCGACAGGATAGGCTGTTTTCTCTGCCCGAGTGCCTCCCTGGCGGAAATCTACACCCTTAGAGAGGAGAAGCCCGAGCTCTGGGCCAGGTGGGAGAACGAGCTCAAGCGCTGGGGGAAGCGCTTTGGAATGCCCGATGAGTGGATAACCTACGGCTTCTGGCGCTGGAAGAAGTTGAGCAAGGGCGAAAATTCCATAGCGAGGGAGTTGGGTGTTGAGATTCCAGAGGAGCGTTCCTGGGAGCCGGTGAAGTACTCGATTGTGGAGAACGACGACGGCTTTGCTGTTCGCTTCAACACCGTCGTGAACCTGAAAAGGATACGGGAAGTCGCTCCAATCCTCGGGGAGGTTGAGGAAGGCGAAAACTACATAAGGACGGGCGATGTTAGGTTTAAACAGGACGGTGCCTATACGAGCGACTCCCGGGAAGCGATGCAGGCATATTACCTCATCAAGAGGGCCTACGAATGTGTTGGCTGTGGCGTCTGCGTCGGCAAGTGCCCTGAGGGGGCGCTCAGCATCGACCCAAGGAGCAGGAAAATCGTTGTAAACGGTGAGCTCTGCACCCACTGCAGGGAGTGTATGGATGTATGCCCGCTCCTGAAAATCAAAAATCCCTCGGAAGGAAGTCAGCTGTAGCTGGAACCGGGTTACTTCTGACTCTATCCCTTCTTCTTGTTTTTGCCCCCCCAGTTGCGGCCTCGGACTACTACACCATGAACGCCTACGCTCTGTACTTTGATGTTCACTCACCGAACAACGTAACTGAAACCGTGGAAATGAATCTCATAGCCAACTCCACCATGGATAGCTACATTATCTACACCGACTACCCGGTTGAGAATCCTTGGGCCAGGATAACCTTGGGAAACACTAGCAAGCCGATAAACGTAACGGTCAGTAGCGTACTTGGAGGAACTAATGCGATATACATGCGCTTTCCGAAGCTGAAACCTGGCGAGAGGGCAGTTCTTAGGCTCACTTTCACAACGCGGGGGATGATAGCAGAGAACGGAGGAAGGGAGCAGTTCACGTACTACGTCAAGTTCAGCCAGCCGGTGGGTCTCTTCCACGTTCAGCTCACCATCCCAAGGGGCTACGCGGTGCTTTCTCCTATAATACCCTCTCCAGATAAGGTCGAGAGTTCCACGAACCGGCTTCTCCTAGAGTGGAACCGGAGATACGTTAACGCCGGTGACGAGTTTTATTTCATAGTTGGGTTCTCCGGGAAACTCGCGGTTCCAGCAAGGCCATCCCCTCTCCTTTACACTGGAATCTTCCTGGCCGGTCTGCTGGTGGGTGGCGGCTCCGTTTACGGCTATGTCCTTTACCGCGAGAAGAAGCGCGAGGAGGAAAAGACCCACCTGCGGAGCGACGAGGAGAGGATAATGGCCATGCTGGATGAAGGCCCAATTCTTCAGAGCGAGCTGGCGGAGAAGCTAGGTGTATCAAAGGCCAAGGTCAGTATAATTCTGCGCGAGATGGAGGAGAAGGGGCTGATAACCCGCGTGAGGGAGGGCAGGACTTACCGGGTATTTTTGAGGGAATGACGGCCTGTGGTTCCAGTCGGGAGGTACTATGATGGACGGGGTATAACCCCTCACAGGGGACTTGGAATCTCGATGTGCGAAACCTTACCGTTGTAGCCTGGATATCCAGATGCTTGGCGGGTTGAATAAAAACGGTTGGATCTGCCTCCCAAAAGTTGCCTCTCCGAAAGAACACCACCTTTATAAACGCCTTCCCCCTCCCCCCTCTGGTGAGAAACATGGAGGAATGGTTTGTCTGTCCGGAGTGCGGTAGCGATGACGTTGAGGTCATCAAGGAACGGGGGAGGGAGCTGACGCTTCGCTGTAATGAATGTGGCAATATCTGGCATGTAACCCTTCCAAAGCTCGTTAAAGTTTCGCTGGTAGTCAGCAAACACGAGAGGAGTTTCAAGACCTTCGCGGAACTGCCGGAAGGTGAGGAAATCGCCATTGGTGATGTGGTTGAGACGGATGATGACGAGGTTCGGGTAACCGGCATAGAACTTGAGGGGGAAAAACGCGTTGAGAGGGGCAGGATTGGTGAGATAAAAACCCTGTGGGGAGAAAGCCTGACGTTCCCAAAGGTCATTGGAGTCACCGTTTACCTGTCACATGGGGAGACCCAGTCCTACAAGGTTAAAGCGGACAGGAACGAGGAGTTCGTGGTCGGGGAGGTGCTCGAGGTCGGCGGCCGCACCGTGAAGATCGAAAAGATAAAGACCGAGACCAAGATGCTCCGCCACGGCAGAGCAACGGCTGACGAGATCACCCGGATAATAGGGCGTCCTATTAGGGCCAAAGCCCGGAGGCAACTTGAGCTTTATCGGGGATATCACAAGGAGAGAATGAGATAATCCAAAACCCCCGCCACTCCCCTGCCCTTCGTCTCTTCTCTCCCCTCATTGCTCCATCGAAATCCTTTTAAAGAGTCCCCCAGAATTGAGCACGCAAATTCGATGAACGATGAAGTTTCGGAGGGATGAATGATGGCAAAGCCAAGCTATGTCAGGTTTGAGGTTCCGGGAGAGCTTGCCGAAAAGGCCCTTGAGGCGATTGAGCTCGCTCGCGATACCGGAAGGATCAGGAAGGGCACCAACGAGAGCACCAAGGCGGTTGAGAGGGGTATTGCCAAGCTCGTCGTTATAGCCGAGGATGTTGATCCCGAGGAGATCGTTGCACACCTCCCGCCGCTGTGCGAGGAGAAGGAGATTCCGTACATCTACGTTCCGAGTAAAAAGGAGCTCGGCGCGGCCGCCGGCATTGAGGTTCCTTCAGCCAGCGTCGCTATTGTGGAACCGGGCAAGGGCCGCGAGCTCGTTGAAGAGATCGCAATGAAGGTCAGGGAGCTCATGAAGTGAGCTCCTTCCCCTTCCTTAATCCACGGAAAGGTTTAAGTTCACCGCTGCGAGGAGATTTTTAGGTTAAGGGGTGTGAGAAATGAGCGATGATGGGTACCCAGCAGAGGTTATTGAGATAATCGCCAGGGCCGGTGTCACCGGTGGCGTTACCCAGGTCAAAGTTCGCGTCCTTGAGGGTCGTGACAAGGGACGCGTCATCAGGAGGAACATCAAGGGCCCGGTTCGCGTCGGCGACATAGTCATCCTTCGGGAGACCGAGCGTGAGGCCAGGGAGATCAGGGCCAGGAGGTAATCGAGATGGCCAGGTGGAACGTCTGCTCCTACTGCGGAAAGGAGTTCGAGCCAGGAACGGGCAAGATGTACGTCAGGAACGACGGCAGGGTTCTGTTCTTCTGCTCGGGCAAGTGCGAGAAGCTCTACTTCATGGGCAGGAATCCGAGGAAGCTCAAGTGGACCAAGGCCTTCGAGGAAGCCCGTCTCCAGAGGGCCAAGAGGAAGAAGTGATTTCTTTCTTTTCTTAGTAACTTTAATCCAATGATCTCTTTTGTCACTCCTTAATTTTGAGAGGACGAAACACTTAAATACTACAAATTCATTAATTGTATTTGACAACCCGTTTGGGAGGGGTCGAATGCGAGGAAAAGGGGTATGGTTTATGGTTCTATTGTTGGTTGTGGCTATGCTCCAAGGAGTGAGTGCCACCAGCTACGACAAACAACACAGGGCTAATACTACAATATACACGGTACATGTAAATGGTCAGGAAATTCCAGTGTTTGTAAGAGACGGAATAATACAAATTCCCAATACTCCAGAGATGGGCAGACGTGAGGTCATTATGGCGGTTAACAGACGTTTCTCTCTCAAACACAGACAAGTAACGGGAGTATGGATCGGACCAAACTCAGACTACGAACAGAGAAAGGCTTTCAGTATACCTCACCAGGGTGACGTTTACATATCCGCGTACGCATCTTTAACCATAGAAAAGGACTTATTTTCAATAGTGACAGTGGGTGGATATTCCTCTGCAGCTTGCTGGATTCAGCCATATGACTATTGGTGGTCTCAGGATTATCCAGCAGAGGATTTGACTCTTGGGGTCAGGTTAAAGTTCGTTGCCATCAGTGGTTCCATCTCCGTCTCGGCACCACCAGGAATAGGTTTTTATGGAACCTCTGATGGGGCGGAGTACAGCATAACTCTCCACAACACAGACTATGCTGGGGTGGACTTTGACAATATGGAGGCAACTGCAATTTTTGGTATATGGCGGGTAGAGGATCACACTACAGGGCAATTTTACTTTGGTAGTGTTGGAGGAAACACTAAATACATACAAGGAGCTAACGTCATCAAATTACGGGGGTCACGATAATGGAGAGAAAATTCCTCCTTTCCTCTTTTTTGGTTCTAGTCCTATTGTTAGGAATGTATTGGGGAATATCCCTCAATGGATGGAATAACGGTAAAGAGAGCAAAGCCATTGAAAATGAGGACGTAAAAATCCAGCTTAATTGTCCCCCAAGGCTCCTTATCACCTCCACATTTCTTGGCCGAGACTGGATTAGCTACACATCCAAAAGACTGCAATTGGCTGAATGTTCGGGGGGAGGTTTTACGGAAATCGACGATACAATAACCCCGGATATTGTTTCAACTTATTATTTTGTATCTGCATTAAGAGCAATAAATCAAACTCCTTACAATCGGATTCAGACGATAGAATGGCTCCACAGGAATGAAGACAATCTCTTTGAAAATACGACAACAGATTACGATGCAAATATGCCTAAATTCTGGATAGTCTATTATGGTGTTATGACCCTATCAATGTTAAACTCCTCCCCAAAGAACCCATATAAAATCATAGAATTCATATTGAATATGAGACAAAAAAACGGCTCTTTTGTGTATGATGACATGGACTTCACACCCCAGGCTGTAGAAATTTTACACGTTCTTGGATATAATTTGAGCAATCTTAGAGAAACCCGTGAATATTGTCTGAGAAATTTTCAGAACTTAACGCCATCCCACGAATATAAGGGGCTCCGTTTAATGGGGTTTTTGTTTAACTTTATTAGTTATACCAAGTGCCTAGAGATTATGGGGGTTAATTATACAAAAACAGAGGAGTACAAAGGGGACGTATCTTCTATAAAGAACCTGTCCAAGAACGTCGGAAAAATACTTGGAAACAAACCCCCTCTCTTTATAGTGGCCAATTTTGCCCAACTACTTGAGGGGTACAGACTTTTGAACAAAACTATCTCAGAGGGGATTTATAATTATGTAATGTCCCAAGAATTGCCTGATGGGGGATTTAATATCTTTGGGAAGGACTACGGGGAGTTCCAGGGAACGTATTATGCTGTAAAAACGATTACTTTACTCGGAAAAAAACCAGATAAAAAAACAATAGAGTTCATACACAGCTGGGAAAGCCCCCTCGGGGGCTTCGCTTTCACGTTTAAAAAGTTCTGTGGACCAATAAGTACATATATGGGGGTCTACGTTGCCAAGAAAATCGGAATGCCCCTCAACAGAACCCGGTTAGAGACGTATCTGAGACATGCCCTTCATAACAGATGGCCTTATAGCCAGGATAATCCGGCCGCCTTATATCCTATCTACCTTACCTACAAGGAACTTAATATTACCATTGATCATAATGACATGAAGTACCTAAAAAATGAAACAATCCGGTTAATGCAATGGTATCTGGCCCACAGGAGACAAGATCTTCTGATAGATGAGGGATGGATAGATCTCATAAAACTTGGGAACTCAATAGGAGTTAAATTAGATACAAAAACCCGATCAGAACTAATCAGTGAAATACTCTCCATGAAGAATACTAACGGAACGTTTGGAACTGGAAATACAACTGGGGAAATTATCTTTCAGACAACAAACGCAGTAATGCTTCTCCATGCTCTTGGGTATAATTACAATGACACAGATACGGTTCAGTATTTCTTAAGAACCATGCATGGAGGAGGCTGGGGTTACCCCGATCTATACAACACCTATAGGGTAATAGAGGCATTGGTTTACATGGGTTGCTGTCCGAAAGACATCCAAGACCTGATAAATTTCGTCCACTCCTTAAAATACAAGTACGGTGGTTTTCTGTTTTACAGAGGTGCGAAATACTATGGAGGATTGCAGGAGACATACTATGCCCTCAGAATCTTGAAGCTAATCGGGGCTATCAGTTGAGCGCATTTGCCTTAAACTCCCCTTTTTTATGAACGCCTTCCTCCTCTCACTTCTGGGGAGAAGACTGGAGTAGTACTTCATCTGTCTAGATGCGGTAGCGATGATGTTGAGGTCATCAGGGGGCGGGAGAGGAGCTGATACTTCGCTGCAACGAGTGTGGCAACGTGATGCTTCCAAAGATTATAAAAGGTTCCAGACTAGGAAGGGGGATTAAGAGCGGCTCACCTGCGGCCTTTGTTGGACCCCTGAAGTGTTTATCCTTTGAATTAGGTGGTACGGAATGCTATAGGGGCCAAGAGGAGAAAGTAATTTCTTTTTTTCCTAGTAATTTTAACTCAATGAATACTTTTGTCATTCCTTAATTTTGAGAGGACGAAATACTTAAATACTATGAGTTTCCTAATTATACCTGACAACCCGTTTGGGAGGGGTCGAATGCGAGGAAAAGGGGTATGGTTCATACTCGGTGTCTTGGTTGAAGTCTGTTTGTTGTTTCGGCGTATCCCACGGGAAACAACGTTCAGTACGCAACTCCAGCGGTCCAGAAGCTTCCGGGCAAGGACTACACAACCCTTCTCCTCTACACGCCAAATGGTCTTCCACTGGACGTTAAAGAAGTTCAGAAAACCGTGCAGGAGTTCGTTTTGAAGAGTGCCCCAAATGCCAAGTGGCATGCATATGCACTTCCAGAACTTCCAAAAGACGCAGTTCTGATGTGGGTTATGGGATAAAAGTGAGGAGGGATGGCAGGGTTGATATCGTGATCACAGCAACCAAGAAGGGTGTTCCTATCGAGGCTGAAAAGGTTTGGAGTGAACTTCTAGAATGGGACAGGAAGGCACCGAAGTTCAAGCCCGATGTAATTCCAAAGGAAAAGATATGTGTCCCTTATATGCTCAGTTCTATATCTGGGGCCTCTGGAACGATGGTAACCCTACCGAGGAGAGATTCATATGCACAAAGGACAAGAACGACCTTGGAACATATCGCGTTACCCCCGGCGTGGCTATCGAAGGCAATTATGGGAGCTATTTCACAGCGGACATAAAGATAACTCATGACTGGGGAGTTGACCCGGCTCTTCACGGACGGGTAGGCATTATGGAACCCGCCGGAATAATAAACAAGTACGAAACTTTAACGATTAACATAGGACCGGTTTCATACCCCCCTTGCGATTGGAGGGTACAAAGTTTATGGAGATGCCATCGACCCTCAGGCGGTTTGGGACTTTGACATCCCCTACAACGAGGATGCCCCCCACCATACGATTGGGTTCATGCCCTCTTCAGAAGGTATCGTAGGTGAGACAACTCTCTATGACGGAAACTGGCATGCAGTAGTTAACGTTAAACTCTGGGCAAGGTTCAGGAGTGTGCGTATTTGGGGAGTTGCAGTGCATCACGATGCCTGGACGGCCATGACGTGGTATGTTAGTGTTGGCTGAACCCCTTATTTTTCCCTTCGTTTGTGCCCCCCTCTCGTGGATTCCAAAAAACCTATTAACCACGTGGTCAACTAACTTCGGTGTTGCCAATGGCCGAGAGGAATATAGAGAGAACCCTCGTTATCCTGAAGCCCGACGCAGTTGTTCGCGGGCTGATGGGCGAAATAATCTCCCGCTTTGAGAAAAGGGGTCTCAAAATCGTCGGGATGAAGATGATATGGATCACCCGTGAGCTGGCCGAGAAGCACTACGAGGAGCACAGGGGAAAACCCTTCTTCGAGCCCCTCATCGACTACATCACCAAGGCCCCAAGCGTCGTCATGGTGGTTGAGGGACGATACGCCATAAGCGTCGTCAGGAAAATGTGCGGCGCCACCGACCCGAAGGACGCAGAGCCAGGGAGCATAAGGGGCGACTATGGACTTGACATTGGCGATTCGATTTACAATATAATCCACGCCTCGGACAGTCCGGAGAGCGCCGAGAGGGAGATAAACCTCTACTTCAAGCCCGGGGAGCTCTACAGGTACTGCAAAGCGGCCGACTGGTTCTATCACACCCATGCGAGGGCCAAGAGGGAATATCTTGACACTATGGATTGCCTTGAAAGGTAACAGGGAAACTAACCCACGATCAATCCCAGCCCTTTTCTCTTCTTCTCTCTGAATAACTCAATGTATCCTCCTGCAAGCGACTCACACTCACTCTCCCCCAGGGCCCTTTTAGTCAGCGAAACCGTCAGCTTCAGGGTGGCGTAGTAGGGGAGCAGGACGACAATCAGGAGAACCAGCGCCATTGTGATGCCCCCCGAGCAGTATTCCAAGGGGAACCGCCGATAGGTAGAGCGCGTGGAGGAAAATGGAGTTCGCTGGAGCAGGGGACGACGTTAAGGAGCCGGAATGGATTTTTGCGCCGGCCTATGCGAGGAGTGTGTAGATTGTCAGCCCGGAAATCATCAGAATCGGTCA
>Ga0256840_1000884_pt1 | contig 29699 bp, 28 predicted proteins | sample 355202metaG_FD_185969 | JGI IMG/M metagenome (GOLD analysis project Ga0256840, IMG submission 185969) | Hydrothermal vent microbial communities from Mid Atlantic Ridge, Atlantic Ocean - 355-202 | ecosystem: Environmental > Aquatic > Marine > Hydrothermal vents | place: Atlantic Ocean: Mid... | reverse complement strand
AAACATTAAAATTGTTTTTGCCATAAATTTCCTATTTCACAAACAAATAAAAAGCCAAGAATCATCTTGGCTTTTTATTTGTTTGTGAAATAGGCTTAGCCTAAAATCTAAACAGCAAAAGAACTACCATCATCTTTTGTAATCATCATTATCGTAGAGCGCGGTTTACTATCACCTCCACCGGGAAAGTGCGAGTTTGCTTTTCTCTCTCCAGGATGTTGAATACCAACAAATAAAGTTTTTTGATCGCCACTAAAAGTAAGCCCTGTAACTTCGCAAGCAATTGGAGCCGTCATAAAGCGCTTTATTTCGCCTGTTTCTGGATCACCACAAAGCATCTGATTATTCCCCATGCCTGCAAAATCATCTTTATTGCTATATTTTCCATCTGTTAAAATCCAAAGCCTACCCGCTCCATCAAAACCAATCCCATCAGGACTATTAAACATATTTTCAGCTGTAATATTTTTACTACCCGCATATGCATCTTTATGAACTGTTGGATTACCAGCCAATACATATAAATCCCACTCAAAAGTAATAGCCGTATGGTCATTGTTAGCAGGTTGCCAACGTACAATTTGACCATAGTTGTTTTTGGCACGAGGATTTGGTCCTCCAACATATTGCCCTTGCTTCTTGCCTCGGTGCTTATTATTTGTCAACGTACAGAAAACTGTCTTGTTGTTGGGATGTATAGCAACCCATTCAGGGCGGTCCATTGTAGTTGCACCAACAACTGATGCAGCCTGTCGTGCATAAATCATTACTGTTGCCTGATCCGAAAAACCATTTTCTTTAGTTAAACCATTTTTACCATGCGTGAGCTCCAACCATTCACCCTGACCTTTTCCATCATCAGTATCCATACTGAATTTAGCAACAAAAAGAGTTCCTTCTTCAAGAAGCTCTCTGTTAGCTTTTTGATTCTCTGGGTTATACTTTCCCTTGGAGACAAACTTATATAAATGCTCCCCACGTTCATCATCGCCTAAGTAAACCACTACATGACCATCACTATTAATCATTAAGGCCGCATTTTCATGCTTAAATCGACCTAGCGCAGAACGTTTTTTGGGTACTGAAGTTGGGTTCATGGGATCAATTTCAACCACCCAACCAAAGCGATGTGGCTCATTAGGATTTTTAGAAAAATCAAAGCGACTGTCAAACTTACTCCACTGATATCGCTTGTCAGATGGCTTTATACCATAACGCTTTTGTTCTGCTGTAACTTCTGTGCCATCTGGAGCACCAAAGTAACCATGAAAGTTCTCTTCACAAGTTAGATATGTTCCCCAAGGGGTCATACCATTTGCACAGTTATTAAATGTACCCAAAATGGTTTTCCCAGCGGGGTCTGCTTTTGTTTTCAATAAGTCGTGCCCTGTCGCTGGCCCTGTCATTTCCATCTCTGTATTAGCCGTTATGCGACGATTCAGTTTACCTGCTTTATCTACTTTCCAAGAATTACCCTCTTTAGCAACCTCAAATACAGAAACACCATGAGCAGCTTGACCTTTTTTTACATCATCAGCTGTCATTGACTTACCTTCGTGGTGAAACAGGTATTCTGGATTAATATATTCATTATTTACCGCCATGACCGCACGATCATTATTAATCGCAAAGAAATGCATACCATCTGTATTATCGCCAAACTGTCTTTCTTGGGATGACGCTGGTGCTTTACCTGATGAATCAAATTCAGGAGCATCAACAAAAAGAGGATCTCCCCATGATATTAGTGGCTTAGCAGAATAGCCTTCGGGAACAATCACACTATCGGCGGTACTAGCAGAAATGGCATTAAACGCAAGTAAGTTGCTGTGGTTTGTCTTCTTATGGGATCCTGCAATTGCCTGAGACAACGGAGACATTGCTAAAAACGCCCCCATACCCAAAGCACCCGAGCTTTTCATAAAGTCCCTTCGACTTAGGGCTTTATCAACCATTTTAGTAAACTGAGAGTCATCATTATCTAAATTACTAGATTGTTCATGCAAATCAATATTTTTCATCATTTAGCTCTTTCTTTTGTTAATAATCGATAACAAATATCGTAACAATGAACTATGACAATAGAATGACACTAAATTTATATAAATATTGAATAAATAGAATGAGCTTAGACCAGGAAACCCTGCAATAACCTGATGTACACAAACATATTTAGCTTTGTGTCCTCAGCCCAACCTACCAAACAATTAACGATGCTTACGATTCTGCTCTTCTTTAAATTTCTTTTTTTCATCGCGGTGCTTATTGGCAAACTTGACCACATCCCCACCGATATGATCTTCACCACGCTCTTCTGCAAGTTTGATTTGTTTTTGGCGCTCTAAATAACGCTGCTTTTGTACTTCAGAGGTTTGATCGTAACAATGATGACAACTCACACCTTGCGTGTAATGCTCGTGATTTTTATCATCTTCAGTAATTGGCATACGGCATGCATGGCATTGATCATATTGACCTTTTTCAAGTTGATGGTTTACCGATACGCGATTATCAAATACAAAGCATTCACCTTGCCACATGGATTCTTCTTCGGGCACTTCTTCTAAGTATTTAAGCACGCCACCTTCAAGGTGATAGACCTCTTCAAAACCTTGTGTTTTTAAGTAAGCAGTCGATTTTTCACAGCGGATACCACCCGTGCAAAACATCGCTACTTTTTTATGTTTGTTTTTATCAAGATTATCTTTGACGTATTGAGGAAACTCACGAAACACGGTTGTATCTGGGTTAACAGCATCTTTAAATGTACCTATTGCCACTTCGTAGTCATTGCGTGTGTCTACCAATAAAACATCAGGATCAGAGATTAAGGCATTCCAATCTTGGGGTTTTACATAAGTACCCACGATGTGTTTTGGATCAATACCTTCTACGCCCATCGTGACTATTTCTTTTTTAAGTTTTACGCGTGTACGATAAAACGGCAGTACTTCATCATAGGATTCTTTGGTATCAATATTAGCGAATCGTGGATCATTACGTAGCCAGCCTAAAACATTATCTATGCCTTCACGCTTTCCTGAAATTGTTCCATTAATACCTTCACGCGCTAACAATAATGTGCCACGCACACCATTAATATCCATCACATTATGCAAGGGATCGCGTATTTCTTCAAAATCTTCAAGAATGACAAAATGATAAAGGGCACAAACGACAAATTGAGACATGACTTAAACCAATATAACTAAATAACTAAATATATAAATGATAAAATGAGGCGCATTATACGTGTAAAAATAAAATATTAAAATTGACCTATAGCAACAAGACAAAGACTAATTAAGATCAGTCGCGTATTTTTTAAGTAAATCTAATGAGATTATCTCTAAGGCTCGTTGATGCGTTCTCCCTAAAAATACCCGAGGCGCTGCACCATCTTCATAGGCTTCCAACCAACGCGCTGCGCACAAACACCATCCATCCCCTGCTTTTAAACCTTCAAATCCATATTCTGGCATAGGTGTTGATAAATCGTTGCCCTTCTCTTTTGAATAAGCAAGAAACTCTTTGCTAGCTTGAATACACACCGTATGTGAACCGTAATCTTCTTCACAGGTATTACAGTGACTATCGCGGAAAAAGCCTGTGACCGGTTTATCTCCACACAATTCTAGTGGCTCACCTAGAACACTGATTGAATCATCTTTTATCATTTTTTCACCTTATTATTTTTTCTACGAGCCTTAAAAAAGTCTTTCAATATTTGTCCACATTCTTCTCGCATCAAACCACCTAGCACCTCGATTTGATGATTATGGTAATCCTGAGAAAACAAATCTATCGCGCTACCTGCCGTACCTGTGCGAGGGTCTGGCGCGCCAAACACAACTCGCCCAACTCGCGCATGAATCATCGCACCTGCACACATAGTGCAAGGTTCTAAAGTAACGTACAGCGTTGTATGTGGTAAGCGGTAGTTGTTGAGGTTTTTACCTGCCGCGCGAATTGCCATGATTTCTGCATGCGCCGTTGCATCATGCTTATCAATCGGTTGATTCCAACCTTCGGCAATTAACTGATTTTCTTTGACGATAACAGCACCAACAGGTACCTCACCTTCATCACGAGAACGTTCGGCAAGTTTTAACGCGTGTTGCATCCATTGTTGATCTTCTAATGTGTTCACAAGTGCTTAGAATGCGCTAAACAGAGCGTTTTAAAGCCCACCCCCCCTGTTTTTCGCTGTTTTGTATGAGAATATTTCTTATACATTTTTCATATATCCTATTTTACTGTTCAGATTGCCTCTAGAATTCGTCAGTCCAAGGCGGGAAATGTGAGCTTGCAAGTGCAAGTGATCATTTTCCCAACGCGGGAATGGCGGATTATAGAGGTGAGCTGTGCAGTAAAAAAATTATTCCCACTCTATTGTCGCCGGCGGCTTGCCCGATATATCATAAGTCACACGCGACACATTACTAATCTCATTAATAATTCGGTTAGAAACCAAACTCAAAAATTCATAGGGCAGATGCGCCCAACGTGCTGTCATAAAGTCTATCGTCTCTACCGCGCGCAAGGCGATAACATAGTCATAACGACGTCCATCTCCCGTTACACCAACAGACTTAATGGGTAAAAAGACCGCGAATGCCTGTGAAGTTTTATCATAAAGATCATGCTTATAAAGCTCCTCGATAAAAATATTATCAGCAAGACGCAGAATATCAGCAAATTCCTTTTTTACTTCACCTAAGATTCGCACACCCAAACCAGGCCCAGGGAATGGATGACGATGTACCATTTGTGCAGGCAAACCAAGCTCGATACCAATGGTACGAACCTCATCTTTAAATAGCTCACGCAGTGGCTCTACCAGCCCAAGCTTCATATCTTCTGGTAAACCACCCACATTGTGGTGTGATTTAATCAAATGCGCTTTGCCTGTTTTACTACCCGCTGATTCGATAACATCAGGATAGATCGTACCCTGTGCTAGCCACTTTGCATTGGTGAGTTTATTTGATTCTTCTTCGAATATTTCAACAAATAAATTGCCAATGATTTTACGTTTTTCTTCTGGATCTGTTTTTCCTTTCAAGGCAGAAAGATACCGCTCTTCTGCATTCACACGGATTACTTTTACACCCATGTGCTCGGCAAACATCCTCATCACTTGATCGCCTTCATCCAAGCGCAATAAGCCTGTATCTACAAACACACAGGTAAGTTGTTTGCCTATTGCTTTGTGTAACATTGCGGCAACAACAGATGAATCTACACCACCTGACAAGCCAAGAATGACGTCATCATCGCCAACCTGCTCTTGCACGTTTTTGATGCTGTCTTCAATAATATTTTGCGGTGTCCATAGGTTTGCACAATCACAAATTTCTCGAGTAAAACGCTCAAGAATACGCCCGCCCTGTTTTGTGTGCGTTACTTCGGGGTGAAACTGAATGCCGTAGAATTGCTTATCTTCATTGGCTATACCAGCAATAGGTGCATTTTCGGTACTTGCCATGAGTTTGAATGACTCTGGAATCTCAACAACATGATCACCATGCGACATCCAAACATCTAATAAGCCATGACCTTCTTCATTGACTTCATCTTCAATATCTTTAAACAATGCCGTATGCCCACGCGCACGCACTTGAGCATAACCATATTCTTGATGATCTGCTGTCTCAACCTTGCCACCAAAGTGCATCGCCATGGTTTGCATACCGTAACAAATACCTAGCACTGGCACGCCTAAATCATAAACAGCTGATGGTGCAACGGGCGCATCATCACCAATCGTAGATTCTGGTCCACCCGATAGAATAATACCTTTAGCTTTGAAGTCGATGACATCTTGGCTACTCACATCCCACGGATAAATCTCACAGTAAACACCAACCTCACGCACACGTCGTGCGATAAGTTGAGTGTATTGTGCGCCGAAGTCTAGGATTAGGATGCGGTCTGTATGGATGTTGTTTGTCATGGTTATATCTACTTAAAAGATTAAAAGACTTTTGCCACGGAATGCACGGAAGTGACACGAAAAAAAACAAAATATAAAAAAGGTATTTCAGAATCGTTCTGCTTGCCCCCGTTTTGTTTCAGTACAAGGCGGAAAATGTGAGCTTACAAATGTAAGTGATCATTTTCCAACGCAGTAATGGAACAAATAAGGGGGTAAGAAAAATGATTATGAGTGGTAGTTAGGTGCTTCCTTGGTAATCGTCACGTCGTGAACATGGCTTTCTGCCATGCCTGCACCCGTGATTCTCACAAACTCTGGCTTGCTACGCATCTCTTCTAGATTTGCACAGCCAACGTAGCCCATGCTTGAACGTACTCCACCTGTTAGCTGATGAATAATCGGCGCAAGAGGACCTTTGTAAGGCACTTGTCCTTCAATGCCTTCAGGCACTAATTTATCTGCCGCATTTTCTGATTCTTGGAAATATCGATCACTCGAACCATCTGCCATCGCCGCTAATGAACCCATTCCACGATATGACTTATAAGAGCGACCTTGATAGATGCTAATTTCACCAGGCGCTTCATCCGTACCTGCAAACATGCCACCGAGCATGACACAATGTGCGCCTGCCGCTAAAGATTTTGCTATATCACCTGAGAAGCGAATTCCACCATCTGCTATCAAAGGCACTCCGCTATCTTTAAGCGCTTCGGCAACATTCATAATCGCTGAAATTTGCGGAACACCTACACCAGCCACCATACGTGTTGTACAGATTGAACCTGGACCAATGCCTACTTTCACTGCATCTGCTCCTGCTTCTACTAAGGCTAATGCCGCCGCTCCTGTTGCTATATTTCCACCGATAACTTCAACTTGCGGGAAGCTGTCTTTCACCCATTTTACACGGTCTAAAACACCTTGCGAATGCCCGTGTGCAGTATCTACAATAATTACATCTACACCCGCTTCAACTAAAGCGGTAACACGTGCTTCTGTTCCATGACCTGTGCCGACAGCCGCGCCTACACGTAGGCTTTCAGATGCATCTTTACAAGCATTGGGGAAGTCTGTTGATTTTTGAATATCTTTAACCGTGATTAAGCCTCGTAATTTAAATTCGTTATTTACAAGCAACACTTTTTCAATTTTATATTTATGCAGTAACGCTTGGATTTCATCTTTACTAGCACCTTCGGTAACCGTAACAAGATCATCTTTTTGCGTCATAATTGCAGATACTGGCTGATCTAAATTGGTTTCAAAGCGTAAATCACGACTTGTAACGATCCCTACTAAATCATCTTCATTTTCAATAACAGGTACGCCTGATATTTTATTCTTTGCTGTAAGCGCCATGACATCGCCTACAGACATATTTGGGCCAATCGTAATTGGATCTTTAATGATGCCACTTTCAAAGCGTTTAACGGTAGAAATGATTTTAGCTTGCTCATCAATCGTCATGTTTTTATGAACGATTCCTAAGCCTCCTTCTTGAGCAAGAGATATAGCCAGTTTTGCTTCTGTAACCGTATCCATTGCTGCTGAAAGCATTGGGATATTTAATTTAATTTTTTTAGTAAGACTAGTGCTCAAATCAACCTCTGCGGGTAACACATTTGAATGGGCGGGTATTAATAAAACATCGTCAAATGTTAGCGCTTCTTCGAGAATTCTCATATTATATTTATTCCAACTGTTGGGGTGTTATTGGGTTTGCGAGCATTATTTAATCAAGAAATCATAAGCTACATAAGCATTACCTTAATTAAGCGACTTATTATAGAGATTGACCTTTAGAAGGTAAACTGGTATCTATACAAATGTAGTTAATCAATTACCTATTTTTAATTAAATAGCATATAAAAATATTCATCTAATAGGAGGAATGAATGAACCTTAAACTTGTACTAGCAACATTAGCATTTTCATTAACCACATCAGCAATGGCTGGCGGCGCGGCTGATGCTATAAAAGCAGCAAAAGCGGCACAAAAAGAAGCTAAAGCAGTTGGCTTTGAATGGCGCGATATGGGAAAAATGATCAAGAAAGCTGAAAAACTTGCAAAAGAAGGCAAAGGTAAGAAAGCAACTAAAATTGCTAATACGGTTGTAATGCACGGTAAAGCTGCGCTTAAGCAAGCTGCACTCGCTAAATCAGCTGGACCACGTTTCTAAGTTTCTTTCTTTAGAAATTACAATAAAAAAGCCGAGCTAGTCTCGGCTTTTTTATTGACTTCAATTTACCAACTATCAATCTATGCAAACATCAAACCGTACTATTCTCAATGTATCTGAGCTCAATGCAGAAGTTAACCAACTTCTAACACAAGGATTCCCTTTGCTTTGGGTTGAAGGTGAAATTTCTAATTTAGTTCGCCCAGCCTCCGGACATTTATATTTCACTTTAAAAGATAATAAATCACAAATTAAGAGTGCCATGTTTCGTAATCGTAATATGAAACTATCCATCCAACCTGAAAATGGTATGAAAGTGTTAGTACGTGGTCGAGTCGGTTTATACGAGCCTCGCGGTGACTATCAATTGATTGCCGAGCACATGGAAGATGCAGGTGTTGGACAATTACAGAGGCAATTTGAAGCCTTAAAGAAAAAACTAGCTGATGCTGGATTGTTTGCGGAAGAACACAAACAAGAATTCCCCGAATATCCCAAACGAATTGGTGTAATCACATCACCTACAGGGGCTGCTATTCGAGATATTCTACAAGTTTTATCACGCAGAAGCCCGCACACGCCCATTTTGATTTATCCTGTATCTGTACAAGGAGAAGCCTCAAAAATACAAATTGAAACAGCTATACGTCGCGCTAATAGTGATAAAAAATGTGATGTGCTAATCCTTGCCAGGGGTGGTGGATCAATAGAGGACTTATGGTCATTCAATGAAGAAAATGTTGCCAAAGCAATGTACAACTCAGAGTTACCCATTATATGTGGCGTAGGTCATGAGATTGACTTCACCATTGCCGACTTTGTTGCCGATATGCGTGCACCAACACCTTCTGCTGCTGCTGAGTTAATTACTCCAGACCGTAATCAACTTTTAACCGATGTGATTCAAACTCAGCTTTGGATGAAGCAAACTATTAATCGAGAAATCAGACAAAAGCAACAACACCATGAATGGCTAGAATCAAGGCTGCAACTACAAAAACCCTCAAACAAAATTCAACAACAAGCCCAAAAGCTTGATGACTTAAATACTAGACTTCAATATAAAATCAGTAACATCATTCATGAAAAACAATCTGTTACTGAAAATATTAAAATTCGCTTAAAAACGAATACTCCCAAAAGAAAATTATCAGAAAAGCAACAAGCTCTGGCTTATTTTACGACAAGATTAAAACAGACTATCAACAAAAAGAACCAACAATGCCAATCTGACTTTAAAATTAAAATGGCTATGCTCGATAGTATCAGTCCACTAAAAACCCTGGATAGGGGTTATGCCATCATTAAGGATTCTGCGTCTGAAAGACTCATCACATCCAAAAAAACACTTAAATCAGAACAGCACGTTGTAATCCAGTTCAAAGATGGAGAGGCAGATGCTAAGATTTTGTGAGAAATATATCATCATTAATCACATCAACAGCTACAGCCGTTAAACCAATTCCCTCACAAGGCCCTCCCAAACAATCACCCTCTTCTATAGAAAAACGTGCACCGTGCAGAGCACATATAATCGTTTCCTTCTTCTCATCCAAGAATTCATCAGGATTCCATTCGAGTGGTGCTTGGGCATGAGGGCAAATATTTTCATAAGCATAAATATGATTATTTTTACGAATTAAAAAAATATCGGTACTCTTACGCTTGATCTTCACATTGAAAGTTTTTGAAGTTAAATCATTTAGCTCGGATAATTTACACAATATTGTTGAGTTTGGTTTTTTTGTCATTTCTTCCTTTTATCTCACAACTAATACACCTAGTACAACCCAGCAAGACTACTCACCACTACATTCTAGTAAGTTAAAGCCTCTCTTAGCAGATGGATTTGCATTATGAATGCCCCAGTCACTTTATTCAAAAATACTTTAATCGCATTAATGTTATTATTCGCTTATTTTTCAAGCCTCCATGCTACTCCTATATCACATTTAATATCAACACAATCCAACTTAGTTGGAAAAGTATTTAACGATAAAGATGGGGATGGCTATCAAGATGTCAACGAAGAAGGAATAATAGGAATTCGTTTAGCAACAATGACCGGTTTAATTATCGTAACCGACAGTAATGGTCGCTACAGTGTACCTGATGCTATTGGTGAGACTCAAAGTTGGGGGAGTAATCTCATTCTTAAACTAGACCGAGCTAGCCTTCCACAAGGTGCTGCTTTAACCACCGAAAACCCACGTATCATACGTTTTGCCAATACAGGGCTAAGCAAAGTAAACTTTGGAGTGCAACTTCCTTAAGGAGAAACTGATCAAGTCCAATTATATTTAGCTTGCCAAATTCGCCGATCTTCGTGGAAAATAGCAACAAACTTCTCTGCACTAAATTTTAATCGACTTGATCAGTCTTTCCTTAACGGTATCGTGTAATGTAGATCCAAGTTATGCCTCAAGTGAAAAAATCCAAAGCTAAGGTAAGTTATTTCATGCTAGAATCCTCTCCTTTAAAATCACCCATCCCCCACTTTTATGGCGAATTCTAACCCCCCCCTAACTTATCGTGATTCTGGCGTAGATATTGATACAGGCAATGCATTAATTGACCGCATAAAACCCCATACTAAACGCACTACTCGCCCTGAAGTCATGGGTGGCTTAGGTGGATTTGGTGGTTTGATGTCAATCCCAGAAGGTTACAAACAACCTATATTAGTTTCTGGTACTGACGGTGTTGGTACAAAATTAAAACTGGCAATTGATGCTGAAATATACGACACCATTGGTATTGATCTTGTTGCTATGTGCGTCAACGATATTATCGTTACGGGTGCTGAGCCTCTATTTTTTCTAGATTATTACGCCACAGCTAAATTAAACAATGATATTGCTGTCGATGTAATTAAAGGTATCGCCGACGGCTGTGTAGAATCTGGCTGTGCATTAATTGGCGGTGAGACGGCTGAAATGCCAGGCATGTATGCCAAAGGTGATTTTGACCTTGCAGGCTTTAGTGTGGGTGTTGTAGAAAAATCAGAAATATTAGACCCTAAAAATGTAAAAGCTGGTCAGGTCTTACTAGGTCTAGCTTCTAGCGGCCCACATTCAAACGGCTACTCATTGGTTCGTAAAGTTATCGAAGTGAGTGGTGCATCATTAAATGATTCTTTTGATGGCACAACACTTGGTAAAGCATTGCTTTCACCTACTGTGCTTTATGTTAAGCCTATTTTAGAGGCGCTTAAAAATCATAAAATCCATGCTATCGCCCATATCACAGGTGGCGGTTTAACCGAAAACTTGCCACGTGTTATGCCAGAAAACAGCAAAGGTGTGATCGATCTAAAAAGTTGGGATCGCCCAGCTGCATTTGGATGGTTACAAGAGCAAGGCAATATAGAAGAAGCAGAAATGCTACGCACATTTAACTGTGGTATCGGAATGGTTGTAGTAATTGATGAATCCGATGTTGATGCAGTATCTGCTCATTTCAAACAAACGGGCATTGATAACTGGGTAATAGGGTCTATTCAAGATTCAACAGAGACTGAGCCACATATCGAATATGTTTAAAATCGTTGTTTTACTGTCTGGTGAAGGCAGTAATCTCCAAGCAATTATTAATCAAATTGACTTAGGAAATATTGAAGCAGAAATAGTTGCCGTCATTAGTAACCGTGCTGATGCTAATGGACTGAATCGTGCCGAGAAAGCAGGCATCCCAAATATTGTTTTAGAACATATACACTTTTCTGACCGAGAAGCATTTGATCAATCACTCGCCCAAATTATTGATAGTTACGAGCCTGACTTAATTGTTCTCGCTGGTTTTATGCGAATTCTCAGCGATGGCTTTGTCGAAAAGTTTCAAAACAAAATCATCAATATTCACCCCTCACTACTCCCAAAATATAAAGGTTTGCATACACATAAACGTGCTATCGAAAATGGCGATGAAGAACATGGGGCGACAGTACATTTTGTGGTGCCAACACTTGATTCTGGCGAAGCAATACTTCAAGGTGTCGTGCCAGTAAAAAAAGGAGATACAGAAGAATCTCTAGCCCAGAGAGTACATGAAATCGAGCATATTATTTACCCACAAGCTATCCAAAAAGTTATAGGTCAAACATAGCTATACACACTATGTTTGATAATAAGCTCTACTCTGGTACGCCTTGCCACAACATTTCATAACCTAATTCATGTGTATCATCACAAAAAGTTGCTAATTCACTAAATTTCTCTTTAAAGAGCTTATCAGCGTGGGATTTCTCATGTTGTTCAAAAGACTTCCAATAGGTGATGATGACTAACTCACCTTGTTTTATTTTAGCATTTTGTGCTTTTTCTTCAGGAGTTGACCCTACCGAGCCTTCTTCAGAAATAAACCCTGAATATTTGAAAACTTGCCCACCAATAAAGCCACCGTTATCATCACCGTAGTTATTTTTAACCACATTGCACATCTCACCCAAGGTAAGTTCTACATCTTCAATCTTTACGCCGTCTTTGAGGTCAACAACATTGAAAAGCATGACACAGCCAAAAGGTATTTCTATAGGTTCAAACATGACAAGCCTCCAGTTGAATTAGTTATACCTATATCATTTAGCCTAATAATATTTTTTCAACCGCTAATAAATCTTCTTCGGTATCCACACCATGTCCTGGCACTTCCTCTGCAACTGCCACATGAATTCTTGCGCCATGCCACATAGCGCGTAATTGCTCTAGTTTTTCCAGTTGCTCAATTTGGCAAGATTCCATCTCTGCAAAGTTTTTTAAATAGCCTGCTCGATAGGCATAGATACCGATATGTCGCAACGCAAAATCATTCACTTGATCAACACCCTCATCACGCTGAAAAGGAATTGAAGCACGGCTAAAATACAATGCCATGCCATTTTTATCACTGACAACTTTTACAATATTGGGATCACTATATTCTTTTTCACTGCTCAATGGGGTTGCTAATGTGGCAATTGAGGCTTCAGAATTATTGGCTAGATTATTTGCCACCTGTTTTAGGTTCGCAATCGGTGTGAGTGGTTCATCACCTTGTAGGTTTACAACTATAGTGTTATCTGGCCAATTATTTAACTTAACCACTTCTGCCAAACGATCGCTACCTGTTTCGTGTTCTACTGATGTCATACAAACATTTGCACCAAACTTTTCACAGGTTTTTTGAATACGATCATCATCTGTAGCGATTATTATTTCATCAAAACCTACTTCATCACTGGCATCTTTTGCGCGCTCAAACACGTGTTGAATCATTGGCTTTCCTGCAAGCAATCGCAAGGGCTTACCTGGTAAACGAGTCGAGGCATAACGCGATGGAATAACTAGAACAATTTTTGAATTGGTTTCTGACATAGTTTTACCCTGATAGCCTATCTTTTTACTTCCTTTTTACTTCTTCTGCGGTTAATTCGCGTGCTTCTTCTTCTAGCATGACGGGAATCCCATCAACAATAGGGTAGGCTAATCGTGCCGACCGAGAAATTAATTCTTTATTTTTTTTACCATAGATTAATGGGCCTTTTGTGACAGGGCAAACCAAAATATCGAGTAATTTCTTATCCATGCTTAAAATATCATCCCTTTTCAACAATATTGATAAGCCACCCCCCCCTTATTTCGATGATTTGTGTTCTAAATTAGATACAAATCATCGAAATAAGGGGGGGGTGGATACTATAAAACGTGTTTTTAACCCTTTAATAGGCTTAATAGTGCCTTTTTAAAGCTATTATCCAACTCTGCGGTTACTGGTAGACTCCAAAAGCTATCTTTTGCGAAACTATTTGAGAACCTTTGGCACTTTACCGCATCTTTCTCAGTCATTATAACGGGTAAATCATCATCAAACTGTAAATCCGTTTCAATAAAATCATGATGATCAGGAAAACTGTGCGTTATTAATTGTAAACCACCCTGCTCTTTCAATGCATTAAAAAAACGCTGTGGGTTTCCAATACCTGTCACGGCATGAATTGCTTGAAAGCCGTTACTCTTACTAAAATCCTCCAGATTTTTTTTCTCATCTGTCACTAAATTAGTCAGCGTATGACCTTTTAAGTGCATGGTAAAAAAATCCGTTGCATGCAGGTCTGTTTTTCTTTTACTCGCTATTTCTCCGTTCACAACGATCATTTCGCAAGTACTTAATCGCTTTTTTCTCTCGCGTAATGGCCCTGCTGGTAAGCACCAGCCGTTACCTAACATCCTCGCCCCATCTAGCACTGCTATTTGAATATCACGCGGGAGCTTATAATGCTGCATCCCATCATCGGAGATAATCACATCGCAATCATGCTGCTTAGTCAGTGCTTTTATCGACTCTAAACGATCAGCACCTGTATAGACGGGGACTTGTGTTTTACTTGCCATTAAAACAGCTTCATCACCGACCATCTTAGGGTCTGATTGTGCTTTAACACTTTGTGGCCATGAACGTGCTTGCCCACCATAACCCCGTGTAATGATAGCTGGTTTATAACCCGCCTCTTTTAACAGGTTGACAATATAAATAGTGAGCGGTGTTTTACCTGTACCACCAACGGTGATATTACCCACAACTATTACTGGGCATGGTAACTTGGTTTTATTATTACGATGCTTAAAACGATGCAATCTATTTATCGCACAATATACCGCTGTTAATGGCATTAACAAAAACTTGCCCGATCCATTGTTATACCAGATATTTTCTAACCACTGTTGAAGCTTGGAAGTCTTCTTAGAGCTATTCTCTGAACTCTTTTCTAAGTTCTTTTCTAAGTTCTCATTAGACTTATTAAGTGAGCTCTTATTTGAGTGCTTACTTGCCATCTGAAAATTGAAGATTATACAGTTTTGAATAAGCACCTTTTTGTGCCAACAGTTCTTTATGTGTACCCGACTCGATGATCTCTCCTGCTTCCATCATCAAAATCTTATCGGCTTTCTCTATTGTTGATAGACGATGTGCAATCATGAAGGTAGTACGATTTTTTAATAGCATTTCCAAGGCATTTTGAATATGACGCTCTGATTTTGTATCCAGCGCTGAGGTAGCTTCATCTAAAATCAATATTGGCGCATCAGAAAGAATTGCACGAGCAATCGCTATACGCTGTTTTTGCCCGCCTGATAGTAGCGTGCCGTTTTCACCTACTTGCGTATCTAAACCTAATGGGAGTTTTTCAATAAACTCTAATGCAAAAGCCGCTTTTGCGGCTAATTTTATCTCTTCATCACTGGCCACTCGCATATTACCGTAGGCTATATTATTACGAATCGTATCGTTAAATAAGGTTACATCTTGCCCAACATAAGCAAACTGTTCACGTAAATTCAAAAGTTTAATAGCTTGTAGTGGATGCCCGTCTAAAGTAATTTCACCTTGCCAGTCATCATAAAACCGTGGCAACAAATTAACCAAAGTTGTTTTACCGCTACCTGATTGCCCTACGAGGGCGATTTTCTCACCTGCTTTAACGCTAAAGCTAATATTTTTAAGAACAGAGTCTGACTCTTGATTATAACTAAAAGCCACTTTCTTAAACTCAAAGTTACCTGTGGCTTTTTTAAGGATTTTAGTACCCGTATCTTTCTCTGCCGATTCATCCAGTAAAGAAAAAATACTCTCTCCTGCTGCAATACCACCCTGTAAAATAGCATTCACACTGGTAAGGCGTTTTAATGGATCAAAAAGCGCAATCATCGCCGTCATAAATGCCATGAAACGCCCTGGTGTAAATTGTTCTAGCAAATCCCCTCGTGTTGCTGAGTAAACCACCACTGCCAATGCTAAAGCCATTACAAATTGCACTATCGGCATACTTAAACGCTCAGTGACTACTCGCTTCATATAAGACTTATGGTTCTTCTCATTGACATCTTCAAAGCGCTTAGACTCGTAATCTAAACCATCGTAAATGCGAATTTCACGGGTTGCTGAAATAGCCTCATTACTAATTTGTGTTACTTCACTAACCTGATCTTGAATCAATCTGCTTAGCTTACGAAAACGCTTTGAGATATAAGCAATTAAACCTGCAATGACTGGAGCGGTGAAAAGCACAATTAGGGCTAACTCCCAACTGTAGTAAAACATTACAACTAAAGAACCAATGACTATCACGCTATCTTGCACCAGTACCGTCAAACCTTTTGTAGCCGCTACGGATACTTGTTCAACATGATAGATAAGGCGTGTAACTAATTGACCTGAGTTGTTTTTATCATAAAAAGAAACAGGCAGACGTAATAAGCGTGAGAATAATTCTGAGCGAATTTCCTTCACTACCGAGCGCCCAATCCACTCCATCGAATAGCTCGACATAAAACTAGCGATACCTCGCATTAGGAAGATAACCAACAGTGCAATGGGTGCCCATTTTATCGTTACTGGATCCTTCTCCATAAACGTACCATCGAGCAAGGGTTGCATATATAACGCAAATAGGGGAACTGTTGAGCCAGCAACAACTAAACCGATAAAAGCAAGAATTAGGTATCGCCAATGTTTAAGTGCATAAGCGGCAAGGCGTTTGTAAATTACAAGGCCATCACCTTGAGATAAAACAGCTTTTGAGGAGGAAGACGGCGTGGACAAAAAGAAACCTCAGTTTCAATTAATAAAAAGGTAGGAACAAAATTTTAACATAAAAAAGCCCCAGAAACTGATTGCTTCTAGGGCTTTTTTTCATCCTGCATAAGCTAGGACACCTGAGCATTTACTCAGTTATAAATATTGGTTTTTTTCTTAGACTGTGCAGTTGCCATTGAAAAATTGGTTAAGCCTAAACGACCCGCAATATCCATCACTGTAACGACAGATTGGTAGCTTGCATTTGCATCGGCACTAATAACCAAGGGTGGGTTTTTACCGCGCTGGTCTAAAATCTGACTCACTGCTCTAAATAATGTCTCTGGCTTATTGTTTAATATCTCTCGACCATCTACAAAATATTGACCTTGAGCATCAATAAGAATTTCAAGAGTATCATTTTTTACAGGCGCAGCAACTGCATTGCTTGTTGTAGGAAGGTTAATTTTAATCTTAGCATCTCGATCAAATGTTGTTGTCACCATGAAAAATATCAATAGCAAAAATACCACATCAATCAAAGGCGTAAGATTAACTTCTACCTCATCACTTAAACCTTTCCTAAAATTCATGCTACACGACCTTGGGGTGCAGCAGCTCTTCTAACTTTTGGCTTTTGCGCCGCTGTTGCAGGTCTACGTGCAGGAGCAGCAGGTGCTGGTTTTGATGATTGCGTGGCGTTAATTAGTTTAATCGCTTCTTTTTCCATCTCTACTGCGTAGTCGTTGATTTTCCCACGAAAATGACGATGGAAGATAAGCGCTGGCACAGCGATGATAATACCTGCTGCCGTTGTTAAAAGTGCTTTAGAGATGCCACCCGCCAATTCTGTTGGGCTACCAACGCCTTGCGCCGTGATGACACTGAAAACTTCAATCATTCCTACCACTGTACCCAAAAGCCCAAGTAAAGGAGCAATCGTTGCAACTGTGCCTAAGGTTGTCATGTATTTATCCATTGAATGGATAACGTGTCTGCCAGATTCTTCAATATTTTCTTTAATCAGGTGACGTGGTTGCCCCAAGCTTTCTAATCCTGTTGCCAGTACTCGCCCCAATAAAGAGCCTTCACGTACTTTTTCAATGTGCGCGCGCGTTACCTTGCCTGATTGAGCAAGTTTTTGCGCTGTTTCAGCAATTCCTTCGGGAATAACTTTATTCTTTTTTAAGGTTAAGAATAAATTTAAGATAACCACTATCGCAACGATAGAACTTAGAACCAACGGTATGGCCATTATTCCCATTGCACCGACAAAATCTCCCATGAAATAATCTCCCCTTTTTTATTAATTGTTATTTCATTGCTCTGATTGCTCAGATTTTAATCAACTTTACATGAAGCTTCCTAAACTGTAGCTGAACAAGCAATCTCTAAATATAGACCTGTTAAATTGCAAAAAACAGTTTGAGAAAACCGTGCTAAACTATTCAAAAATACCAATTATTTCAAAGAGCCAAAAGGAAAACATATGAAAAATGCATTAAAAGTAACTGGGCTTTTCACCTTCTTAGTTATCGCATTCCTTAATGTATTTATCGATATTGGTCATATCATTATCATTCAAGCTACCCTCTTTAAAAGCCATACGGGGTCAGAATTAATCACCATAAGTTCTATTGCTATAGGTTTATATTTACTAGCATTTATTGTTTTGTTTACCCCTGCCGGTTATTTTTCTGATAAACACCCGAAAGAGAAGGTGATGCGCTTTAGTGCCTGGGCCTCTGTAGGCATCTCAGTCATTATTACTATTAGTTATTATCTAGGGTTCTTTTGGCTCGCCTTCGCCATGACATTCCTATTAGGCGCTCAAAGCGCATTTTATTCTCCTGCCAAGTATGGCTATCTAAAAGAATTGGTAGGTGATCGTCGCCTAGCTCAAGCCAACGGTTTGTTACAAGCAGCTACTATTTCAGGGATTTTAGTGGGTGTTTTTATTGCATATAATTTATTCGAAAGCTTCACAACGGATATTGCGACATCAGCTGATTCAGAGCTTCAATCAGAAAATGCTCTCATTAAAACGCTTGCCTCTATAGGCTGGTTATTAATTGTTGTTTCCATTATCGAATTACTTCTGACTTATCGTCTACCACAGGTATCAAAAGCTAAAGATAAAATGAGCTTTCGTAAAAGTGATTATCTAAAAGGAAAAGTTCAGGCTCGTAGCCTTCGACTTATCACTCGCCACCCCTATATTTGGCTATCCACATTAGGGCTTGCCGTGTTTTGGGCTGTTGTCCAAGTGCTTTTACTATCTTACCCTCAGTATGCTCAAGAGTTTTTAGGGCTTAGCCACCGTGATGCTTTGCATGGATTATTCTTATTTGCAGGCATAGGTTTAATTATTGGCTCTATCACCGCAGGGCGTGTTTCGCGAAATCATATTGAGCTTGGTACTGTGCCTGTTGGAGCAATGGGCATCACCCTGTCTCTTATTCTGATTCGCTTTTTCGATTCATCAATCATGCAGGCGCTTAATTTCTTATTCCTTGGGTTTATGGGTGGGTTCTTTATTGTTCCACTCAATGCCTTAGTGCAATACCACACACGCAATAATCGTCTGGGTCGCGTACTGGCTGCAAAAAATATGATTCAATTTGCCGTCATGCTCGTATTTTTATTGGTTACTGGGTTTTTAGCCTACAAAAATATTAGTGGAACAGTTGTTCTATGGGGACTAATTGCTGTTGCCGTTATTGGCAGTATTTACACTATTTTTAAAATCCCAGAATCTCTACTACGTTTTGTTATTGCACGAATTTTTGCCGCGCGTTACCGCATGAAAGTTTTAGGTTTTGAAGACTTGCCTCATTCTGGCGGTGTTTTATTACTTGGCAACCACATCAGCTGGGTTGATTGGGCATTAGTGCAAATTGCCAGCCCACGCCCGCTTAACTTTGTTATCGAACGCGGTTATTACGAACTATGGTATCTCAGAGGCATATTGAAACTATTTGGAGCAATCCCTATCGCCAGCGGAGGAAGTGCTTCATCACTTGAAACAATTAATGGGCTGCTCAAAGAAGGCAAAGCCGTCTGTTTATTCCCTGAAGGAACAATCAGCCGCACGGGTCAACTTTCTGAATTTAAACGTGGTTACCAACTTGCTATTAAAGATACAAAAGCCAAAATAGTACCTTTCTACCTACATGGTTTATGGGGTAGCCGTTTCTCCCGTTCTAGCGGGTTTTTAAAAGAAGCGCGTCAATCTGGCTTTAAACGCGACATTATCGTTGCTTTCGGCAAACCTATGCCGACAGATACATCACCTGATGAATTAAAACGTCGTGTTTTTGACCTGTCATTTACCTCTTGGCAGTCTTACTCTAAAACATTAGACTCTATTCCTGTCTCGTGGTTAAAAACAGCAAAACGTATGGGCTTTCGCATGGCGGCAACAGATGTATTAGGCGAGCCTGTCAGCCATCATAAATTCATCACCGCTGTTTTCGCCTTTTCAGGTTTAATTGCCAAGAAAAGCCCTGAACAAAATATTGGTCTGCTCGTGCCAGCCAGTGTCGGTGGCGCAATCACCAATATGGCGGTTCTGGTTCTAGGTAAAACAGCAGTGAATTTAAACTTTACTTCCAGTGCTGCTGCTATTCAAGGATCAGTTAAAAGCGCAGATATTAAAACCGTTTACACTTCAAAAAAGTTTATTCGAAAGTTAGTGGATCGTGGCATCAAAATTAAAGAGATTCTGCCAGATACTAAACTGATCTACCTTGAAGATTTTAAAGCCGAACTACCCAAAACAAAAATGCTAATCACGCTATTGGGCGCCATGTTGCTCCCAGCAAAATTATTACAATGGATTTATATTAAACGTGTTGATTTAGAAGACACAGCCGCAATTCTATTTTCCAGTGGTAGCGAAGGCACACCAAAAGGTGTTGAGCTCAGTCATTTAAACTTAGCAACCAACTCACGCCAAGTCGCTGATATGTTAAACACCCGCGATAATGATGTGGTTATGTCGACATTACCCACATTCCACGCATTTGGGCTTTTAGCTACAACCTTTATGCCACTCTCCGAAGGTATTCCGATCGTTTGTCATCCTGACCCTACGGATGTTGTCACCATTGCTAAAGGTGCCGCCAGAAATGAAGCAACCTTACTCTTTGGTACATCGACATTTTTACGTTTGTACACCATGAATAAAAAAGTACATCCTTTAATGTTGAAATCACTGCGCATGGTTATTGCTGGGGCAGAAAAATTGAACCCCGCTATTCGTGATGCATTTGGCGCAAAGTTTAACAAGACCGTATTAGAAGGATACGGCACAACAGAAACGTCACCCGTAGCCAGTGTAAACATTCCCGATGAACTAGACACCAATTATTGGAAGCCACAACTCGGCAATCGTTTTGGTACAGTAGGCATGGCGCTACCAGGCACCAGTTTTCGTATCGTTGACCCTAGCACCATGAAAGAACTTGAAACAGGCGAAGATGGTTTGATATTAATTGGCGGTCCTCAAGTCATGAAAGGATACTTAAACGACCCTGAGAAAACAGCCTCTGTTATTAGTGAAATTGGTGGGCAACGCTGGTATCACAGTGGCGACAAAGGACACTTAGATTCTGATGGATTCCTCATTATTGTGGATCGCTATTCACGCTTTGCCAAATTAGGCGGAGAGATGGTAAGCCTAACGGCCGTTGAAGAAACCATACGCAGTGCTTTAGGTGATGAAGAACTAGATTTAGTCGCAGTTAATGTCCCCGATGATAAAAAAGGAGAGAAAGTCATCCTACTTATCGCCACAGAAGAAACTGCAAAAGATTTAAAGAAGAAACTATTAGATGCCGACATGAACCCATTGATGATCCCGTCAAAATTCATCAATGTAAATGCAGTCCCTAAACTCGGCAGTGGTAAAACCGACTTTTCGACCTCTAAGAAGGTAGCTTTAGGTGAGCTTGGAGCTTAATCTCACTTAAGGAAGCTCTTTTTACTTACCCACCCCTCCTCTTTTTCGATGATTTGTATTCTTAATGAGCTACAAATCATCGAAAAAGAGGAGGGGTGGCATACCATTCATCAGCAGTCATGGGCTTAGTGTGCTACTTTCAAAGTATGACTCAATTAAATGTACTATTAATCTCATCTCTTTTTCTGCTATCAGCTTGCGCTACTAGCTCCCCTATTGCGCAAAAGCCCATTGAAACCAGTAAATCAAATCAATTCAAAGCCGTTTGGGATCAAATAAAATCTGACCCTGTGAAAAAACTGCCTCAAGTAAAAGTCTCCTATAGTAAGTTAGCCGCACGTGGTAAAAATATTATCTTGTCGGATGCTAAAAGAACCTTAGAAAGCAACGCGGATATTCTTCCTCAGTTTGAAAAATTAGCCCACCCAAATGGTATCTGTTTCAAGGGCACGTGGAATATAACCGCGCCAAATAAGTATTCAGGCTATTTTAGAAAAGACACTAATGCATTGATTATTGTTCGCGCCTCCTCTGCGCTATCAAACACAAAAAGTGGAGAGTTAAGATCCTTCGGATTTGCCGGAAAAATCTTCCCAACAACAAACCCCTTAAAAACCAATCTTGAGAGTACGGCTAATTTTTTCTTAATTGATGATCTTGGTGGCACTAGAGCAAAACACTACACTGATGTGAGCATGACAAATACTCCTCCTGCAACGATCACAAGCGAGGTATTTAAGAACTTTTTATATGCGGCAAAACTAGCCAGTACCTTCTCAAAATCTGACAAGAACCCTAAAATCAGACAAGTCTATGAAATATCAGAACTAGGAGAGAAAGAGAACAAAACTGTTATTACGCCTCGATGGATGAAAGTAAAAGCACTATCAGGGCAAACAGTAGATCAAGCTGATTTTAGAAATGAACTCAGCATCAATAATAAAAACTTAGTCTTTAAAATCTCTGTCGCTAGTGAAATCATAAAGGGCAAAAAGAATTGGTTAGATATAGGGTTAATAACCTTAGATAGCTCAGTTATTTCTAACTCCTGCGACCATAGATTACATTTTCATCACCCTAAGTGGCGCTCTAACTTGGTTCATTAAAGTGTTTCTGATCAAGTCCAATTATTTCGATGATTTGTATTCTAAATTACGTACAAATCATCGAAATAATGGGGGGGTGGTATATGAAAATGGTACTTTATTGACTTAAATTTTTTAAAAAAAGCATAAACACATATAAAAACAACGGAATTATATTCTGTTTGCTTGTTTGATATGGAAATTGGATGTCTGCGAATGCAGAAAGCTAAAAGGACGCTCCCCGAAGGAAGCGCCAACCGCTAGGAGGGTATGATTGCTAGTTCCCATTTACATCTATACCCATAAATGCTAATGCGTCGAACCAACAAATTCATTATATCATTACTTTCTAATGCAGATCAAGGTTTTTCTCACTTTTTTTGCTATTTTTTTCTATTGCATTCATCTGGCATATAAAAACCAACTGTTTTAGTAGGTTTTATATCGCTCGTGCTTAAAATGCGCTAGGTTAGCCTCTTCTTCTATGTCAAAATGCGCTTTTGCTTTTTAACGTTATTCATTAACCTGTATTTATTAAGAATATGACCGAATACATACTCATCATCATCGGCACCGTTTGGGTCAATAATATTGTCCTCTCTCAGTTTCTTGGGCTCTGCCCATTCATGGGCGTTTCTCGCAAACTTGAAACGGCAATGGGCATGGGGCTTGCTACAACGTTCGTCCTAACACTTTCGTCTATCTCTAGTTTTCTTGTTTATGAATACCTGCTTGAACCTTTTGGTTTAGAATATTTACGCACCATTAGTTTTATATTAGTTATTGCGGCTATAGTTGGTTTCACCGAATTGGTCGTACATAAAACCAGCCCATTACTACACAATGTCTTGGGAATTTACCTCCCCTTAATCACCACAAACTGTGCTGTTTTGGGCGTAGCTTTACTCAATACACAGCAATCCAATAGCTTTATTGAATCAGCACTTTATGGTTTTGGCTCAGCCATTGGCTTCACGATGGTACTTGTTTTATTTGCGGCAATGCGCGAAAGGCTCGCTGCTTCTGATATTCCCGAAGCGTTTCAGGGCAATGCGATTGGCATGATCACAGCTGGATTAATGGCGCTTGCCTTTATGGGCTTTACAGGTTTGATTAAGGCAGGATAATGATCGAAGCTATTCTCATTTTAGTCGGTCTTGCCGCCTTCTTCGGGTTAGTGCTGGGTTATGCCTCGATACGTTTTAAAGTTGAGGGTGATCCGCTATCTGATCAAGTCGATAGCCTACTGCCACAAACACAATGCGGACAATGTAGCTATGCAGGTTGTCGCCCCTATGCCGAGGCAATAGCGGCAGGTGAAGCACCTATTAATAAATGTCCACCTGGTGGAGAAACAACCATTTTAGCTTTGGCAGATTTGCTTGATGTTGAGCCGATGGAGCTAGATGAAGAGGCAGGCGAAACGCCCGAGCAACCTGAAGTTGCCATTATTGTCGAAAAAGACTGCATCGGTTGTACGCTGTGCATTCAAGCTTGCCCTGTTGATGCCATTATGGGCGCAGCAAAACAAATGCATACAGTGATTGCTTCTGAATGTACCGGTTGTGAGCTTTGCCTTCCACCCTGCCCTGTTGATTGCATAATAATGGTACCGCTAAAAACAACCACCAAAAACTGGAAATTTAAACAGCCAACACCAATCGAGAATACTTATCCTGTGATTCCTGCCCCCACTGATTCTGAACTTGAGAAAAAGTTATGAGCACAGGAGCAATAAACAAATCACCTTTAACAAAAACAAAGTTGTGGAAATTCCACGGCGGTGTTCACCCGCCTTTTCATAAAGATGATTCCAACCAAACACCCATCAGCTTTGCAGGAATACCAGAGCAATTAGTTTTACCTTTGCAACAACATATTGGCATAGAAGCAGAACCAAGTGTGCACGTGGGTGATGATGTATCAAAAGGACAAATTATTGCCAGTGCCAGCCATAATGGTTTAAGTGCCAATATTCATGCACCTACTTCTGGTGTTATCAGCGCAATTGAAGAGCGAACATTGCCGCATATTTCGGGTTTATCTGGGCTTTGCATCGTGATTGACACCGATGCTAAAGATGATTGGAAAAACAGCAAACTCAATACTTATCCAGATTTTAATAATACAGAGTCCAAACTATTATTAGAGCAAATTCAGCAAGCAGGAATCGTAGGGTTAGGTGGTGCAACTTTCCCCACCGCCGTTAAACTTTCTAGCTCTAAAGCGATTAAGACATTAATCATCAACGGGGCTGAATGCGAACCTTACATCACCTGTGATGATCGTTTGATGCGCGATGAAGCAACAAAAATCATTACCGGAATTCGTATATTACAAAAGCTGCTTAAACCAGAAACCTGTCTTATTGCTGTTGAAGATAATAAGCCAGAAGCAATTAAAGCATTACAACTCGCTTGCCAAGATGATGACGGCATCAGCGACAACGTCAAAGTAGTCGCTATTCCTACGCTCTACCCCAGCGGTGGCGAAAAACAACTCATAGAGATACTCACGGGACAACAAGTACCTAGCGGTGAATTGCCACTCGACATTGGTTTAATCGGCTTAAATATCGGCACGGTTTACAGCATTTACAAAGCCATAATCGAAGGCGAACCCCTATTATCGCGCATTATCACGGTGACTGGTAATGGCATCAATAAGCCTCAAAATTTTGAAGCACTCATTGGCACATCGTTTAACTATCTTGCTGAACAAGCAGGCGGTTATACAAAAATGGCAGATCATCTCATTATGGGTGGTCCGATGATGGGCTTTGCACTAGCTGATGATCAAATCCCCATAATAAAAGCCACAAACTGTGCACTCATTTCATCAACCACCGCATTGAGCGAATCCAATTCTGAATATGCCGACCAGCCAACGCTTCCTTGTATTCGTTGTGGCAAATGCATGGATGTTTGCCCCGTAAAACTTTTACCCCAGCAAATGTATTGGCATATTCGTGCAAAAGATTTTGAAAAAGCACAAGATCATAATATTAACGACTGTATCGACTGCGGATGTTGTAGCTATGTATGCCCTAGCCATATTCCCTTGGTAGATTATTATCGCTTTGCAAAAAATGAAATACGTGATCAAAAAATAGCACAAGAAAAAGCCGACCTCTCACGTGAACGTCACGAGTTTTTGTTGTTCCGCAAAGAACGTGATAAACGTGAACGCGACGAAAAACGTGCCGCACACAAAGCCGCTCTACAAAAGAAAAAAGCAGAAGCAGGTGCAAAAGGCGATAAGGGCGAGAATAAAAAAGACACCAGCAAGGCCGATGCGATAAAAGCAGCAATGGCGCGCGCAAAAGCAAAAAAAGATGAGCGAGACAAAGAATCATCAACCCGAAAAGAGTCATTAGCTGACAAAAAAACATCAGACAAAGACCCATCAAAAAAAGCGTTAGAAAAAAACACAGAGCTTAAAAAAGATGAAATTTAAAACCAACACCTCACCTTTCTTTAGTAGCAATAGCAATGTCAGCACAGTAATGTTGCAAGTATTGCTTGCACTCATCCCTGGTACATTGGTGATGTTTTACATCTACGGCTGGGGCATTTTAATCAATGTAGTCCTAGCCATCATTTTTGCAGTAAGCTTAGAAGCCATCGCACTCATTATCCGTAAACGCCCTGTTCTACCTTTTTTATACGACCTAAGCGCCATTGTTACCGCATGGCTGTTAGCGCTCGCACTGCCTCCGCTAATCCCATGGTGGATACTACTTGTAGGAATCTTCTTTGCCATTATTATCGCCAAACATCTATACGGTGGCCTAGGCTATAACCCCTTCAACCCTGCCATGATTGGCTTTGCCGTTTTAATCGTCTCTTTTCCCTTTGAGATGAGCCAATGGATCGAAAACGCCACATTAGGCAGCAAACTACCAGGCTTTATAGAAAGCTTATACACAACACTAGGTATTACAGCACAACCCGACTGGGATGCCATCACCAGAGCAACCCCGCTTGACGCCGTAAAAACAGGTCTACGTGCAGGCACAACCAGTTATACCGAAATAGCACAACAACAAGATTTTAACAGTGTTCTTAGAAGTTGGATTTATATCAGCCTAGCGTTTGCGGCAGGTGGCTTTTGGATGCTCTATAAAAAAATCATCCATTGGCAAATCCCTGTAGCACTTATAGCAACACTCGCGCTATTTTCAGGTGTGATGTACCTCTACTCACCCGAAACTTACGGTAGCCCTCTGTTACACGTGTTTAGTGGCGCGACGATGCTAGGTGCTTTCTTTATTGCGACTGACCCCGTTTCTGCCAGCACAACACCAATAGGAAAAATTATCTACGGCGCAAGTATTGGCTTCTTCATCTACATCATCCGTGTATGGGGAAACTACCCAGACTCCATCGCCTTTGCTGTGTTGATTATGAATATGGCAGTGCCACTTATCGACTATTACACCCAGCCGCGCGTATATGGGCATGGTCAAAAACCTGCACACGATCCTGAGCCAAAAAAAGGGAGTGACAAATAATGAGACGTCACTTTGTCGCCATGCGAAAAGCAGGGCTTTCTCTCGGCTTTTTTGCACTGATTAGCGTTCTATTAGTTGCCGTAACCAACAATCTAACCAAAGATAAAATCATCGAAAACCAAGCAATGATGTTGTTGCAAGCGCTCAACGAAGTGCTACCCGCAGATCGCTATGACAATGATCTACCTAAAAGTAAAATCATACTAAAAGCAGAAGATACGGGCTTTGTTACAAACACCCCTGTATTTTTAGCGACACTCAAAGGTAAACCCACAACCGCAATTTTTGAAGTGACCACGTTTAAAGGTTACAGTGGCGCAGTCACTATACTCATTGGCATTAATGCAAATGATCATAAAATAGCAGGCGTACGTGTTATCAATCATAAAGAAACACCCGGTTTAGGCGATAAAATGGAAACCAGTAAAAGCAATTGGGTGCTATCCTTTAATGGAAAATCCTTAGCCAATACGGATTTACAAGGCTGGCAGGTTAAAAAAGACGGTGGAGAATTCGACCAATTTACAGGCGCGACAATCACCCCAAGAGCCATTGTTAATGCCATTAAAAGCACACTTATTTACGCCCAAGACAATATGGAAAATATCTTTCAAGCAGGTAAAAAATGACTGATACCGCCATCGGCACAGAAAACGAAATCACCACCAGCACAAAAATAGAAGGGGGTACGTGCGCGCCAGAAGAATGCAAAAAAATTGTCATGGATGGTCTCTGGCATAACAACCCTGGGCTAGTACAACTGCTTGGCTTATGCCCACTGTTAGCCGTAACAGGTAATTTTATCAATGGCTTAGGTCTTGGCATTGCCACCATCATCACGCTTACCGTATCCAACACCGTTATCTCATTTACCCGTAACTGGGTGCGCAAAGAAATTCGCATCCCCTATTACGTGTTGGTGATTGCCTCAATCGTAACCGTGATTGATCTCACCATGTTTGCCATGACACCTAACCTGCATCATATCTTAGGTATTTTCATTCCCTTAATTGTAACCAACTGCGTCATCATCGGTCGTGCAGAAGCCTTTGCCTCGCGCAATAAAATTCCGCGTGCCGCGCTTGACGGCTTTATGATGGGCGTCGGTTTCACTCTAGTCTTAGTCATATTAGGCGGAATGCGCGAGCTAATCGGCAACGGCACACTCTTCTCTGATGCCTCAGTCATGTTCGGCGCAATGGCAGCAGACTGGACGATTCATCCCTTCAATGAAGATTACAAAGGCTTATTACTGGCCATTTTGCCACCAGGCGCATTCTTAGGCATGGGGTTTTTAATCGCCTTTAAAAACATCGTAGATAAAAAAGTGACAAAAAACTCAGCAATAAAAAGCCCGCTATAAATTAAGAAAAATACACAAAAAAATAAACAAAGAATTAACGAATGAACCTAGTCTCGTGGAACCTCAATGGCTTAGAAGATGAAAATCTCGATATGCGTACCGAAGCTGCCATGTTTAACATATTGCTCGGCGCACCTATCGAAAAAGCCATGCAACCCAACTTTAAACCCAACACACCAGATATTGTCGTGTTACAAGAAGTTGTCTCACGCACCTTTCACGCACACCTAAAACCTCACTTCCAAGCCGCTGGTTTCACCCTATTCCCACAAGCACCGGGCGAACGATCCTATTTTGAAACCATTGCAGTACGTCATCCAATACTAAAATCAAGCTACGAAACATTTGAATACACCCAGCAAGGCAGAGGCTTATCCACACTTTCAATTGAAGGTTTAACCCTCTTAACCGCACACCTAGAAAGCGAAAAAGCAGGGGCATCAATGCGCCTAGACCAAGCAAAAAATATCCTACAGATTATGAACAACCACAAAGGTGCCATCATATTTGCAGGCGATACAAACCTCAGAGAATCTGAATGGGAAAGCCTAGAAGCAAACAATGTAAAAGATGCATGGGAAACAACAGGCTCCAACAAAAAATATAAAACCACATGGCAAAAACACCCCTACAAAGCACGCTATGACAGAGTGTGGCATCAAGGAATCACAATCAAACAGTTTGAAACCATAGGACAAGAAAAAGTAGCCCTAATCGAGCAAACACCCTCTGATCATTTCGGCATACGCGTTAATTTTTAATAACTTTTAATACTTTTTAATAAGAAAACACAAATCGTCGAAAAAGAGGGGGGGTGGCAAAGCCAAAAACACCTTAAAACCTATTTTTAGACCAAAATAGCCCCAAAACAGCCCTTTTAATTAACCACCCCCCCTCTTTTTCGATGATTTGTATTTTATAGCCAGATAATTTAAGTAAAAAACAATATTTTACTAGCATCATCCAGCTGTTTTTATTATCCTACGCGCTCCCAGAAGTTAGTGGGAAGTGGAGAGGTGACTGAGTGGCCGAAAGTACCGGTTTTGAAAACCGGCGACGGGTTAAACCGTCCCAGGGTTCGAATCCCTGCCTCTCCGCCATAAT
>Ga0256840_1000883_pt1 | contig 29704 bp, 32 predicted proteins | sample 355202metaG_FD_185969 | JGI IMG/M metagenome (GOLD analysis project Ga0256840, IMG submission 185969) | Hydrothermal vent microbial communities from Mid Atlantic Ridge, Atlantic Ocean - 355-202 | ecosystem: Environmental > Aquatic > Marine > Hydrothermal vents | place: Atlantic Ocean: Mid... | reverse complement strand
AATGAAAAATCAGAATATTTAGCACCTATTTTAAAAATACTCAAAGAGAAAGGCTTTGAAAGAAAAATTCTTAAAACTAATTATGAGTTTCAAAAAGGAGCGAATGAGTTGTTGAGCATCAAAGTGTAGAACAAATAACTGGCGAAGCTGTTGCTCTTTAAAATGGGGCATACATATGTAGATATGTTAATTCCGCCAGAAGTAAGAAAGATTGATAAGTGATTGGATTGTTTTACTCAAAAGAAACGGTAAGTATCATAAATAGTAATGCTTCAAAAAAGTTTTAGCTATCATAGATTCTTTAAGCTCTAAAAATTCGTAAAATAGGGGTTTGTGAGTGGCTCCGGATACTGGATTCGAACCAGTGACCAAGTGATTAACAGTCACCTACTCTACCGCTGAGCTAATCCGGAACATTAAAGAAATTCTCTTAAAAAATGGTGTCAAGAGGGGGACTTGAACCCCCGACCCCCGGCTTATGAGACCAGTGCTCTAACCAGCTGAGCTACCGTGACACTTATTTTGTAGGTCGGAATTATATCCACTAAAAGCTTTTATTTTCCTTTGGCTAGAAAAAGCATGGGATTTAAATTTTGCTATCTCTTTTGGCTCAGGACTTAGAAGGGTCAAACTTCTCCTCTTGTTGGTATATCTGTTTGCGAAATGAACTTGTTTTGTAGCGCAGGTTCATAATACTCTCTAGCTTTGCTCAGTAGAGCAAATAACTCTTTTATAAAAAGATATTTTGGATTGAAGGCGTAAACTTTTGTTCGCCCCTCCATTTCGCTCTCTAAAACCCCCTCATCTTCTAAGTGTGTTAGTTGGAGTTGAATAGATGGTAAACTTATATCAAAATGTCGTGATATCTCTCTTGCGTAGCCGTTTTCAAATATTGCGAGATACTGAAGAGTAAGTTCTCGACTTTGAGTTGTAAATAAAGCTTCCAGCATAATGAATCCTTTGATATAATAATTATATCAAAGATTGTATATTTTGTCTTAATTTACCAATAATTTTGCATAATTTGAGTAGTTTTGAAAGTTTTTAATGAAAAAGTTTTGTTTTTTAGATGTTTGAACTATTTGAAGGGTTTTTTTACTTATTTGTAGCAAATTCACTCAGTGTAATTTGAGTTTTTTCTGCAAGTTTTCTTACTTCATCCGCTACAACTGCAAATCCACGACCGTGTTCACCAGCTCTTGCTGCTTCTATGGCGGCATTGAGAGCGAGTAAGTTTGTTTGTTTTGCTATCTCTGCGATGGTATGTAGCATTTGTGAAATATTTTTCGTTTGCTCTTGGAGTGACTGAATGTGTATATCTTTGTCTATGTAAAGTTGCTCTTTGTTTGTATAGATCTCTTTTTCTAATTCTAAATTTTCTATTTGAGTCGTAAGTGTTTGTACTTTTTCTATCAGCGCATCTGTTGTCGTGATATAGCAGTTTTCGTCCTCAATTATTTTTGTGTGAAGTGAGGTGATTTGAGTCTTTAGGGAACTGTTGAGTGCTTGTAGTTTTGAGAGCTCCTCTTTGGCTTTTGTCTCTTTATCTATCGTTTGAAATTTGAGTGATTTATTTTCATTTACTAAAGAGTTATTCTCATTTTTTAAATCATTTATATTCTTTTCATCAAAGGTGTTTGGTGTTATCTGTTTGGTTTTTTTAAATAAAATATAGCCGATAACCAAGCCCAATACAATGCCAAATATGCCTATAATGAAACTCCAAAATACAGAGGTTGTCTCTGTGAATTTTTCTTTATAAATAATTTTTTCTTTGTAGAATTTTTTCCCTTGAGGCTCTATAGCGTTTTTTTTTATAAGCTCAAGACCATCTTGACTCATTTTTATATAAAGATCTTTTAGTTTTTGAATCTTGCTAGCATCTATTTTTTCATTGTTTTCATGGAGTTGTGCAAAAGCTTTGAGTGTGGAACTATTCAAATGTGTTAGTGTTGCTATTTTTGTCTCATCGAGTGCGAGAGCAGTAGTGATTTTTTCATGCGTTGCTAATACAAGGTAGTAAAGTGAAACTTTTTCTTCCGCACTCAAATCAATTGCAATGGCATCTATTTCAGAGCTGAGTCTCTCATAATTATACGCAACATCTGATAGGGAAGATGCAAAGATGTTTAAGCTAAAAACTATCAGTAAAAATATTTTCATATAATGCTTAGAGCATTTATTATGCCACTAGGCGTAGATAGCTTTATTGAGTTGGTCGAACTCTTGAAGAATTTTCTCTAAAAGTAGTTTTACATCATCAAAAATTTTCTCAATATTGTCTATTTGTTGCATGTTATTATCAAACATCTTTACAAGATTTGTTTTCACATAGTTTTGAGTATCTTCATTTTTTTCTTGCATCGGTTGGAATATATCGGCTATTTGATGTGCTAATTTAGTTACAGGAGTTTTTGGTGCATCTTGATCAAGCTCTTTTAAAAAGTTATCAATGTATGGCTGTGCTATTTTCATAAAAGCATCTATCTCTTTTTTATCTTGTGCGTCTATGCCGTTGCTTGTCATAGTGAATTGAAACGATTGCATAGAGCTAAAAGTCAAACTTTGTTTTGTCGTATCTTCATTTTTTTGTGAAGAGTAAGAGAGTGATTGTTTATTGGCAAAGTCCATCTTGATAACATCACCGCTAGAAGTACGCATAGTGATGTTTAAATCATGAGATTTATAGCTATTTAGTCCATTCGTTGCGTTCATGGTTTTTCCTTATATGCTCTACAAGATCGCCAAAAATAAAAATTTATTAATAGTGTAGAAAAACTTCTTATTCATAATCATATATATGCTATTATTTGATAAAAAATCAGCGGAACATTTATGAAAAATTATATTAAAGAGCAAATCAAAAAATCGTACGAAACAAAACAAGCTATTTATGAAAATGAAGAGCTTTTAAGCAAGATAGAAGAGCTTGTGAAACTGTGTGTAGAGTTATATAAAGGCTCTCATAAAACTATCTTAGCTGGAAATGGCGGGAGTGCAGCAGATGCACAACATATTGCCGCTGAGTTGGTTGGTCGTTATGGTTTTGATAGACCATCAATCCCATCTTTAGCGCTCACAACTGATACATCAAATCTTACGGCAATCGGGAATGATTATGGATATGATAAAGTTTTTTCCCGTCAGTTAGAGGGGATGGGGCAGAGTGGTGATATATTTATTGGAATTTCAACCTCTGGAAACTCAGCAAATCTTATAAATGCCTTTATGAGTGCAAAAGCTAAAGGGATTATTACTGTTGCTTTAGTTGGAAAAGATGGTGGTGAGATGGCAAAAATGGCAGATATTGCTTTGGTTGTGCCGTCTAACTCTACTCCAAGGATTCAAGAGTCTCATATCTTAATCGGGCATATTTTATGTGACATCATAGAAAAAGAGATTTTTGCTGATGGTGTTAAGTAGTCAATGATTAAGGCTCTTTTTTTAGACCGTGATGGTGTTATAAATGTTGAAAAAGAGTATCTCTATAAGATAGAAGAGTTTGAGTTTATAGAGGGTATTTTTGAACTTTGTAAACATTATCAAGATAGAGGGTATGAAATTTTTGTTGTAACAAACCAGTCTGGGATAGCTAGAGGGTATTACTCTCAAGAAGATTTTGAGCATTTAAGTGCTTGGATGTTACAAGAGTTTGCGAAAAAAAAGATAAATATAAAAAAAATTTACTATTGCCCTCATCATCCAGATATCTCAGGGGAGTGCGAGTGTAGAAAACCTCGTTCTGGGATGTTGCTAAGTGCAAAAAAAGAGTTTGGAGTGGATTTGGAAAACTCTATTTTAGTTGGCGATAAAGAGAGAGATATAGAAGCCGCTTTAAATGCAGGACTCAAGGAAACTTATTTTTTTGATGAGGCTAAAAATATTACAAACTCAAAAGCTACAAAAATAGTTTCAAAATTAGGAGATATTTATAATGCTGATTTTAAATAGTGGCGGTACTTTTAATAAACGATACAATCCAATAAGTGGAGAGCTTGAAGTTCCTTATGATAACTATGCACTCGAACATATTTTAGATAGTGTAGCAAGTAAGTATGATTTAGCTGGTGTAGTATATAAAGACTCTTTAGAGATGGATGTGGATGACAGAAAAATGCTTGCAAGTATCATCATGGAATCAAAAGATGATACTTTCATCTTAGTGCATGGAACAGATACCATGCATATGAGTGCAGAATTTTTAAGTGAAGTTTTTGAAGATAGAAAGATAATTATAACAGGTGCAATGAACCCTTTTGAGATAGATAAAATAGAAGCAAGTTTAAACTTAGGGATGGCTATAGGTTTTGCAAAAGCTGTTAAAGAGTATGGTGTGTATATTTGTATGAATGGCTATGTAGAACCTTGGAATAAATTAGAAAAAAATCGTGTATTGGGGAAGTTTGAAATTGTCGAATAAAATTGCATGTTCCCATTGTCATCTCGAGTTTGACAAATCGGTGATGATAGTAGAGGGTGAACATTATTTTTGCTGTAATGGATGTCAGGGTGTTTTTCATCTTTTAAGTGATGAGGGATTGGATAGTTTTTATGCAAAAACAGGTGATGTGAAATTAACACCACCCACACAACAGTATGAAGACTCTTCAAACTTTAATGCACCCGCTTTTTACGATAAATTTGTAAAAATGAATGATGAGGGGTTTAGTGAAGTATCTTTAATTATTGAGGGGATTCACTGCTCCGCTTGTGTTTGGCTCAATGAAAAAGCACTCCATAAGATGGATGGAGTGATAGAGGTAAACATAAACTTTACAAATAACAAAGCTACTATAGTTTGGGTGGATGCAGTTGTAAAACTCTCAGAGATTATCGATATGATTCGAGCCATAGGGTACAACGCTTTTCCTTATGATGCTTCCATACAAGAACAACAAGCTAATGCTCAGAGAAAAGATTATTATTTAAGAATGGCAGTTGCTATTTTTGCTTCTATGAATATAATGTGGATTGCGATTGCCCAGTATGCAGGGTATTTTACGGGTATTACTCAAGATATAAAAACAATTTTGAATATCGCAGAGGGCATTTTGGCAACTCCTGTACTCTTCTATAGTGGATGGATATTTTTTCGTGGTGCTTATTATAGTCTGAAAAATAAAGTGGTCAATATGGACTTATTGGTTGCAACGGGTGCCTTATTGACTTATGTGTATTCTATCTATATAACCGTGGCAGAAGACGGAGAAGCTTACTTTGATTCTGTAAGTATGATTATTACTTTTGTGCTTATTGGGAAATTTTTAGAGGTTTTAAGCAAAAAAAATGCTGCTGATACCCTTGATATAATAAGTCAAAATATTCCGAGTGAGGTAAATATACTCAAAGATGACACCATCATCTCTTGTAAACTCTCAGATGTTGGTGTGGGGGATATAGTTGTTGTCTCTTCTGGTGAGAAAGTTTTGCTTGATGGCGAGATAGTAAAAGGTGATGGCTCTTTTGATGAGTCAAATTTAACAGGGGAGAGTGAGCCAATATATAAAAGTGTAGGGGAGAGCGTCGTTAGTGGAACAACAAGTATAGATGCAGATATACATTTTCGTGCGAGTAAAGATTTTGAGCACTCAACACTCTCTAATCTAGTTTCGCTTTTAGAGTCCGCAATCAACAAAAAACCTAAAATCGAACAACTTGCCAATAGACTCTCAGAACATTTTTCAACTGCCATACTTACTTTTGCATTTGTAACATTTGCTGTATGGTGGTTGTATAGCAATGATTTTGAAGCATCTTTCATTATCGGTATTTCTGTTATCATTATCGCTTGTCCATGTGCTTTAGCTCTTGCTACCCCAGTTGCAACACTAGTAGGACTTGGCTTAGGAGCAAAAAAGGGCATACTTTTTAAAGAGGCAGCACAACTAGAAACAATGGCAAAGGTTGACACTCTTGTACTTGATAAAACAGGAACAATTACGGTTGGAAAACCTGAGGTTGTCGATGTACACATTTTTAAAAAATTTGATAAAAATTTGCTATTTTCTTTAGTGAAATCCTCTAATCACCCCGTGGCTTGTGGAATTTTTGAGTATTTAAAAGAAAATGACGATGCTTTAAAAGAGGTTTTATTTGATGATTTTTCTCAAATTCCTTCCCGAGGTATCAGTGCTAAAATTAATGATATTTTACTTCTTGGCGGTAACTTAAAGTGTATGACTCAAAACAACATAAATGTAGAATACACAAGCCAAAATACACTCTTTTACTTTGCGATAAATAAAAAAGTGGTAGCAGTGTATGAGTTGCATGATAAGATAAAAAAAGGTGCTAAAGAGCTTATAGAGAATCTAAATGCTAGGGGTATTACAACTATTATGCTCACTGGCGATAATGAAAAAAGCGCAAAAAAAGTTGCTTCTGCTGTAGGGCTTAGTGAACTGATGTGTGAGCAATCACCAGAGGAGAAGGCTGATTTTATCGCTAAATTGCATAATAAGGGAAAAACCGTTGTTATGGTTGGTGATGGTGTCAATGATATTTTAGCACTCGCTCGTGCAGATATAGGGATAGTTATGGGAAGTGGCAGTGATATCGCTGTAGATGTTGGAGATGTTGTTTTGCTTAATAATTCACTCAAATCACTAGAAGATGCATTTAAAATTTCTCGTACCACCTTTAGTTTAATTAAACAAAACCTTGGGATCTCTTTGGTTTATAATGCTATCACTATCCCCCTAGCAATGGCTGGGTATGTTATACCACTCATCGCAGCAATCTCAATGAGTGTTAGTTCTCTTTTAGTTGTTGGCAACTCTATACGGATAAAATATAAATGGAATAAAAATTAAGGGTGCCTTTAAAACCCCTAATATATTTTTGACTCAGGACCTATACTGAGATTGCTATTATCTTGTTTTAATAGCTTATTATGTATAATCGCATTAATTATAATACAGGTGAATGTATGTGCAAAAAAGATTTATATCGTCCCAATGTTGCGATGATAATTGTTTCCAATAACTATCCAGAAAAAAAAGAGATATTTATAGCCGAACGCTCTGATTTAACAGAAATTTGGCAGTTTCCACAAGGTGGAATAGATGAGGGAGAAGCGGTTCAAGAGGCACTTTTTCGTGAACTTAAAGAGGAGATAGGAACAGACAAAGTGAAGATAGTTGCTGAGTATCCAGAGTGGATATCGTATGATTTTCCTGAAAAAATTGCTAAAAAGATGAAACCGTATAAAGGTCAAAAGCAAAGATATTTTTTACTTAAGTTAAAAAAGAGTGCAAAAATAAACTTGGATACTAAGCATCCAGAGTTTATATCATATAAGTTTGTAAGTGTTGAGGATGTTTTAAATCATACGGCACATTTTAAAAAACCAGTATATAAAACTGTGATGAAATACTTTAGAAAAGAGGGTTATCTTTAGATGTTAATAGTACAAAAATTTGGTGGAACTAGTGTTGGGGATTTAGAGCGGATTCAAAATGTTGCTTCCCGTGTTAGTCAAAGTAAAAAAGATGGAAATGATGTTGTTGTAGTTGTATCTGCGATGAGTGGTGAGACAAATAAACTGGTTGCTTATGCTGAGCATTTTTCAAAAAATCCTGCACAGCCAGAGATGGATATGCTTTTAAGTGCAGGGGAGAGAGTTACTGCTTCTCTCCTTTCTATTGCTCTTCAAGAGATGGGTCATGATGCAACTGCTATGACTGGAAGAAAGGCAGGGATAATTACTGATAAGCATCATACTAAAGCAAGGATTGAAAATATCAATCCAAAAATGATGACAGATGCTGTAAAGAGTGGTAAAATTGTAGTTGTTGCAGGTTTTCAGGGTGTTGATGAAAACGGTGATGTAACAACTCTTGGCCGCGGAGGAAGTGACTTAAGTGCTGTGGCAATTGCTGGAGCATTAGGAGCAGACTTATGTGAGATATATACAGATGTAAGTGGGATATACACCACAGATCCTCGCATAGAGCCTAAGGCTAAAAAATTAGATAAAATCTCTTATGATGAGATGTTGGAGCTCGCTTCACTAGGGGCTAAAGTACTCCAAAACCGTTCTGTAGAGATGGCAAAAAAGTTAAATGTAAATTTAGTAACAAGAACAAGTTTCTCAAATGAAGAGGGAACACTTATAACGAAGGAAGAAAATATTATGGAAGCACCACTAGTAAGCGGAATCGCATTAGACAGAAATCAAGCTCGTATCTCATTAATGGGTGTTAAAGATAGACCAGGCATAGCCTCTGATATATTTAACCGCCTTGCAACTGAGGAAGTAAATGTAGATATGATTATTCAGAATAAAGCGCATGATGGTGCTACTAATATTGATTTTACAGTTCCAGTAAGTGATCTTTATGATGCAAAAGCTGTTGTTGATGCTTTTGTTCAAAATAAAGAGATAGATGCAGACTCATATAATGAAGAGATATGTAAAGTTTCTGTTGTTGGTGTTGGGATGAGAAGTCATACTGGTGTTGCTGCAAAAGCATTTTCAACAATGGCGGATAACAATATAAATATAAATATGATCTCAACATCTGAGATAAAAATATCTATGGTGATAGATGAAAAGTATGCTGAACTTGCGGTTCGTGCTCTTCATGATGCTTACGAGCTAGACAAATAGAATTTAATATGCAGGATTTTGCACAATGGAGCTTAGATACTATCAGAGAAGAGGGTGGTTCACTGAGTTGGCTAGAAGAACAAAGGTTTGATTGGACAAACCCATCATCTCATGCGATTGAGCAAATTTTAAATGGCAAAACAATTATCCTTGTAACGGATAACAAAAGAAAATGGTTTGAGAGTTATATCTTAAGCACTATTAATGGTGAAAAGTTAGACAGACCACTCCTTCCAATCGTTAGTATAGATAGTCTGTATCAACATTATAGTGATATCAGTGGTGGAGAGATGATAGATATGGTAGAGGATATGATATCTCTGTCCTATAAAGAAGATTATTATTTTTGGTATATTGGTGTGGGTGATGATAAAAGAGCCGATATAGCAAAAAGAAGAGACAACAGCTATCTTTGGCTCTTTGATGAAGATTTTCATAATGCTTTTACTCTCAAATCTTATGATCAACTATTAGATATTAAACTTTTGCAACTCTTTCGTCTTTTTGATGCATCTTTAAATGCAGCAATGTTTGGAGAGGTTGATGTTAGTTCATGAAAGTTCTCAGGGACATATACTTATATCAACAGAGATAGAATCAGAATTTGAGAGATTAGTTCAAGAGTTAAAGCCACATAGAGTGGTTGGTTTTATACGGGATAAATTTCTTATTGAAGATGCGAAGGCAGTTGTAGCAGAGGCATATATTAGTGAATCACAGATAAAATATATAGTTTTAGGTGCTCAAGAGTTTAATGCAGTTTCTCAAAACTCATTACTCAAAGTTTTAGAAGAACCCCCTACAAATATAGAGTTTATAATTATAAGTCCAACAAAATCAAACTTGCTTCCCACTGTCCGCTCAAGATTGCCAATATTGCAAGGTGAGACAACTCATGAGACTATAGAAATTAATATTAACTTAGCAAGAGTAGATTATGCGCAGGTTTTTGCATTTTTAAAAGAGAATATGAGAGTAAAAAAAAGTGATGCGAAAGCTTTAGTTGAGGCTATATACTATAGGGCTACTGTAACAGATATGCTTATTTTAAGCTCTTCACAGTTAGAAAATTTTGATAAGGCATATAGACTTTTAGAGTTAAACTCAAGACCTCAGAGTGTATTGGCGATGATACTTATGAGTTTTGTAGGGGAAAAATAAAATGAAAATAATGCAGTTATCAAAGAATATAGATCCAAAAAAATATCTTAAAGAGTTGGGTGTTGATGGTGGTGGTGTGAGTATTTTAGCTTCAAAAATGGATCATCATATCATCTCCATTTGCGACTTATCAGTTGGTGCTGCAAACATTTTAAAGCAAGACGCTCTCTCTATTGGTGCTGATTTAGCTGTACCTCGAGGAACAGTGATAGCTGCAACACCAAGGGTTGATTGCATATTAATAGCAACTACTAGGCAGTTAGAAGTGCTTAGTAAAAAAGAGTTGGCACAACCTTTTGAACTAAATGAGTTAGCAAAAAAATTAAAAGAGTTATTGAGTATTACAAAGCCAAAATTTACAGAGATAATGGGTGTTATTAATGCAAATGATGATAGTTTTTATCAAGGTAGTAGATTTAAAGATACAAGCGCTATAGACGCTATTAATAAAATGATAGAAGATGGAGCAGATATTATAGATATCGGCGGTGTTTCATCGAAACCTAATTCTTTTAGTATAAGTCCATCAGAGGAACTCAATAGAGTGAAGCAAATTTTTGATGCTATACGAGAGCAAAAACTCTATGAAACAGTTAGATTTAGCTGTGATAGTTATGAGCCAAAAGTTATCTCCTATGCACTAGAGAGTGGCTTTAAGATAGTTAATGATATAACAGGCTTAGAAAATGATGCCGTGTGTAAGCTTTGTTCTGAGTACGAGGCAACAGCAGTTATTATGCATATGCAAGGGAGACCGAAAACTATGCAAGACGCACCTTCTTATGAGAATGTTGTAGTGGAAGTGTATGATTTTTTACAAGAAAGAGCTCTTAAGGCTGAGTCTTTCGGAGTTAAAGATATTGTATTGGATGTCGGCATTGGTTTTGGTAAAACACTAGAGCATAATCTCATGCTTATAAAGCATCTGGAGAATTTTTTAACGCTAGGATATCCCTTATTGGTAGGTGCTTCGAGAAAATCAATGATAGATAAAATGTATCCATCGTCTGCTAATGATAGATTGTCTGGCACCTTGACTCTACACTTAGAAGCATTAAAAAATGGAGCTTCTATTCTTCGTGTGCATGATGTTAAAGAGCATAAGCAGGCTATAGAAGTGTATAAGGCACTAGAGAAAATTTAAAATATCCATGCAATTTTTGAAGTGCCAACTGCATGGTTGCCATTAGCAGTTTTGAACTTTTTTGTACTTATAACACCTAAAAACTCAAAAACAAAATTTTTATATCTTAGTGAAAATCCATATCCAAGATGCGCAACAAAATTTTCTTTTTCTACTGAAGGGCTATTTTTAAAAGTGTTTCCATCTAAAAATATATCTCTAGCTATTGCACTTGCACTAAGAGTAACATTAAAATTAAAACTCCATGGCTCTTTTTTTATATTTTGTCTCTCTCCATAAATAGGGATTCCATCTTCGTTAGCTATGTTTATATTTGAAAATCCAAAATCTTTTGGAATATTTTTTCCCATGCGTACAATAAATCCACTGTTGATACTTGTAGATATATTTCCTAATTGTGCTTCTATAAATGGAGTAATGGTTCTCTCTATGGTTGGTGACAAATCTAGTGATAAGTGTCGTTTGTATAAGTATTGTAAATTTATCCCAAGCTCATCTTTAAGTTGATGATCCCAACCATTTGGTATTGTACTGTTTGTGGCTTTATGAATATTGTATTGTATCTTATCTGAAGCAGAGGATGGACCAACCATACCAACTTTTATGGATAGTGCATTGAGATGAAGTGCAGAACTTTGAAGTAGTCCCATTTTTAAAAATGTCCAACCAGCATAAGGGTGGTCATTTACTAGTAAGTGAGTCGCATTTATATCAGATGGGGTGTATATCTGATTGGTAATTGATATATTTACATAGATGTCTGAATCACTTCTATCTAAGGGTTTTAATATATCAAATATTTTATTTGTAGGCTTGTTTATATAAAAAATTGCTGATAAGCTTTCCCCGGATGAATAGTCTTCGTCTGTACTATTGAAAATATCGTTTTCTAAAATAAAATTAATTCTATATGGAATGAAATTATTCTCCGCTAAAGCAGAAGTGCTAAAAAAGGAGGAAAAAAGAATTAAATATATATATTTTTTTATCATCGCCTATTGTATCTTAAATCATTATCCCTTTTATCATAAAAAATAAAACTCCTGCAAGTATAGCTGCTGCTGGAACAGTAATTACCCATGCAGTGATTATTTTTTTAATAGCATCCCTTTTTACATATTGAACTTTCATCGTTTTTTTAATATGTTTTTTTGTTGATTTTATCAGTTTTTCTTCTTGCGCTATTAGTTTATAAAGTGCAACAACTCTTTCATAGTCTGCTTGAATTTTATTATCTTTAGCTTCTAGTGTTTTCAACTCAGCTTTAAAGGCATGAAGATTTTTCTTTTCATCTATGATAGTTAGTTTATCATCTTCTATAGTTGTGTCTTTTTCAGCAAGATGTAGATACTCTCTTAAAAATCCAACACCAAATACACCACCAATTGCAATATGGGTAGAGCTTACAGGGAGACCAAGTTGTGAAGCTATAATCACTGTAATAGAAGCTGCCATCGCAATGGAGAAAGCTCTAATTTGATCTAAATCGGTAATTTCACTCCCAACAGTTTTGATAAGTTTTGGACCATAAAGGGCAAGACCTAGAGCTATACCTAAGGCTCCAACAGCCATAACCCATAAAGGGATCTCAGCTTTAGAGGATATACCACCATTAACTACAGCATCATTAATAGCGGCTAGTGGTCCAATAGCATTTGCAACATCATTTGCACCGTGAGCAAAGCTTAGTAAAGCAGCTGAAAATATCAGTGGGATAGTAAAGAGTGTATTAACAGATGCCCTTGAGTTCTCAAGAGTGGTAGAGCTTGTTTTTAATCTTCTTTTCACTACAAGATAAACCAGCAGAGCAATTATAAAGCCTAAGATTAAAGCAACTGTAAAGGTCGGTTTTTTTGTCATCTCAATAGAAACTAATGGAATGAGATTTAAAATATCAACTATTTGAGGCCATATCTTTTTAAGACCCTTGAGTGTTAGGTAAGTTACAAAGGCCCAGGCCATAATAGCAACAAATATGGGAACATATGTTCTTGCGGCGGCTATTTTATCCTCTTTAAAGACTATGGATTTTTTAATGGCATAGAGAAAAGAAGCTGCAATTATACCACCAAGAACAGGGGATATAACCCATGAAGCTGCGATTTTAGCCATGGTTCCCCAGTCAACTATACTAAATCCAGCAGCTGCTATTCCAGCTCCCATCACCCCACCAACAATTGAGTGTGTAGTTGAAACAGGTGCTCTCATCATAGTAGCGAAGTTTAGCCATAGAGCAGCAGCTAAAAGAGCAGCCATCATAGCCCAGATGAATGGATCAGCGTTACCGCCAAAAGCATTGATATCAATGATCCCTTTTTTAATTGTTTTAACAACTTCTCCACCAGCTATAATTGCACCTGCAGCTTCAAATATTGCAGCAATTATTATGGCAGTTGTAAGAGTCATTGCTTTAGATCCAACAGCAGGACCAACATTGTTTGCAACATCATTAGCGCCAATATTCATAGCCATGTATGCACCAATAAGGGCAGCTACAGCTAAAAACATATTATTGGAAACCCCACCATTACTTAAAAAACTAAATGTTAAAACACCTATCATAAAAAAGAGTGCTAGACCTAATCTTATAAAGTCTGTTCCACTCTTTTTAAGCGCTTCTTGCTCAAGCTTTTTAATTGTTTGGATTTCCATACTAACCTCTTTTAAATAATTTGGGAATTATATCTGCATAAAGTTTAGAAGAGGATTATTTTAAATACGCTTTGATAATCTCTTGCCTCTGAAGAGGTCTATCCCCACCTCTACTCCCACTTGTAGCCACTTTATCAAGTTTCATAATAACTTTCATAGAAGCCTCTGTTGCTTGTCCAAAAATTGTATGGCGACCATTTAACCAAGGTGTGTGGGCTGTAGTAATAAAAAATTGGCTTCCATTTGTGCCAGGCCCTCTATTTGCCATAGCAAGAACACCAATTTTGTTAAAAGTCTTATCTTTGTACTCATCTTTGAAATCTTTTCTCCAGATGCTTTGTCCACCTCGTCCAGTTTCTGTAGGGTCTCCCCCTTGAATCATAAAGCCTTTTATTATTCTATGAAATGCAACACCATTATAGTAACCATTTTTTACATGTGTTATAAAGTTCTCTACGGCAAGAGGTGCAACATCTGGATATAATTCAAACTCAATCTCCCCCTGTGTTGTTTCAAGAACAACATGTTGATTAGTATTTTGTGCATATAGGTTGATAGATAATACCATTAGTAATGATAGAAAAATCTGTTTCATCCCCATCCCTTTTATTTGAGTGTTCATTGTAGCTCCTGATTTTTTGATAATTATAGCACTCTTATGTTAAAACTGATAGCTATATTAAGAAGAATAAAGCTTCTACTTTGTTTGTTTAAACTCTAAACATGCTGAATTGATGCAGTATCGTAATCCTGTCGGTTCTGGTCCATCTTCAAAAACATGACCGAGATGTGCATCACAATTAGCACAAGTTACTTCTACTCTAATCATACCATGTGTCATATCTTTTATCTCTTTGAGTGCTCCCTCAACACCTTCATAGTAGCTAGGCCATCCAGTACCAGAATCAAATTTCGTACTTGATTCAAAGAGCGGTGCATCGCAACAGATACACTTATATATTCCTTCTTCTTTATTATCATAATATTTTCCAGAAAAAGGGGCTTCAGTTCCATGCTGTCTTGCAATGTAAAAAGACTCTGGGCTTAGTTGTTGTTTGTATTCTTGTTCACTTAGTTTCGGTTTCAAATTTATTCCTTAAAGTATGTATGCTCTGAGACTCTTCTTTGATAGATTTGACAAGTTCTGAATCAAAAATAACACCCGAAGGGAATGTCAAAAAGTATGATAAATTTATACCTAATTGAACTTAGCTAATTATAAGAAGAGAGAGTTAGGTTTTTTAAATTATAATCTATTTAATGTATAAATAAAGAGTTTGGAAGGGATAGGTTGCGTATTTTTAGAAATATTAAAAAAAAGAGTCCATCTAAAGGGTAATTTTGCCGCAAAAGCGACAAAATCTAAGGACTATTTACCAGCAGCTACACGGTCTTTAAGACCTTTACCAGCTTTGAATTTAGGTACCATTTTATCTTGAGTAGTATAAGTTTTATCTGTACCTGGAACTTTACCACTTTTACCTTTTTGAAGTGTAGCAGTAAAACTACCAAAACCAACTAGAGAGATGTCCTCTTTATTTACTAATGCTTGAGTAACAGCCTCTGTAAATGCTTTGATAGCTGCTTCAGCTTCAACTTTAGTTTTGTAATCACCACTTGCTTGTACTAATTCAACGAATTGAGCTTTGTTCATAAAATATACCCTTGGGTTAAAAAGATTTCCGAAATGATTCGCGATTAGCCCCAAAAGCCTTTGTCGCAAAATAATTCAGCTACTCGTACTTTATAATTTATTTGCTTAAATTTTTCTTCTTTTTGCTTATATTTGTTAGTATCTGCGATAATTTAGAACCTTTGAGTCCGAATTTTGCTCGTTTTACAAACTTATAAGCGGAAAAGTTAACACCTTTAGAGAGTATTAAGGTAGATAGCTTCTTGAGTTTTTGATATTTGTCCTCGTGTGTATGAATAGATAAAAATACATCTTCTAAGCCATCTCTTTCCCGTTTTGTTAATGTACTCATTTGCTTAATCCTCTAGCTTATTGATTTTTCTAACGGCTCTAATAATCTCATCATCATCTAATCTACCCAGCATTTTCATCACCACTGCTGCCGCTTGAGGTTTTGCACGGTTCAACTTCCAGTCTTGATATGTGCGCATAGAAATCCCAAGTGAATTTGCCATATCTTTAAGAGATATTTTTTTTCCATTTTTTTGAGACTCTAGGGAGTTGTGAAGTATATTGAATAAGTCATCGATTTTCATAAAAAATATTATACGGTTTTAATACTTAAATATACATTTTAAGTTTTATAATATATAATATATATATTATTATATACGAATAGATGTTATTAATATATTATTATCAGTATTTAAAGTAGTATTAATATGGTTATATATACAGAAAACCGTATATAATAGACATAAAAAAATCTCATGATTCTAGTATTGTACTTCGAGCTTTTTAAGCTCTATTTTAGTTAATCAGACTGGATGTGGATTTTTAGTGAGATATTTAAAGTGAGATGCTCTTTTTAACTGGAAGAAGGGTGATACTCTCCTCTTTAATCTCTAAAAAGAAGGGTTCATATTTTTTGGCATCTGTTTTATGGATAAGTTCTTCACCGCTTTTGAGGGTGAAGTTGATGACATTGAGCCCATGGAGGGGTTTTTCAATTGTGATTTTTGCTCTTAGTGTTGAGTTTTTAATATCATTTTGAATATTCTTCAAATCTTTGATTTTTTCTTTAATGATAGGAACTTTTTCTTTGTTGTGTCTTGAGGCTTCCTCTAAAGAGTATTGCAACTCTTCTATATCATTATCTATAAAATCAATTTTACTTTGCAAAATGGGAATATCTTTATAGTTGATTTTAAATAAATTATCTTCACCACTCACTAATTTTACAGTAATTGAGTTCGATGCATATACTTTTAGATTGTTTTTTACATGATTAATTGTTACATCCTGAGCATATATAGCCCCTCCAATTGCAGATTCAATATTTACATGTGTTGCATGAACCTCGCCGCCCTCTAAAAGTTTTATTTTTGCATCATGACATCTGAGAGTTCCCTTGTGTCTATTAATCTGTGCAAATTTAGCAAATTGAGAAGAATCTTGATGTGTCGCCCCATCTATCTGAAGGTTTACAGCTTCGAGCCTACTTTTGGAGCCTATAAATCCAGTAACATGGATAGTTTCAGAGGTTAGTTTAACCCCTTCTCCTACACTATCTTGTGTAGTATCATGCTGAGAGATTATAACTTCAACATTATTCTCTTCATCTTTTGCTAAAGAATCCTCTATTCGGGAAATTTTAGAGATCTTTACGCGGTTATCAACCTTTAAGTTATTGTTTACAAAATGGACAAAACCTTTTATTTTGCTTTTATAAAGTATTTTATCTTCATCTTCCACAATAATTATACTTGCATTGTCAATTTCTGCTCGAAAGCCTTCTTTATTGCTTCCTGCATCACTATCTATTTGCTGCCCAAAAGAGTTGAAGCCATTTTTCCCAAATTTAGGCTTTTTGTACTCAACGAGAATTTCCCCCTCTTCAACCTCTATAATCTGGTGCTTTGATTCTTTTTGCTCAAACCACAAAACAAGTTTGCTTTCTCTTGTTATTTCAGGTTCTATCCCGTCGAACAGTGGAAGCTTAACACGCTTTAAAAATTTCCCACTATATATATGTTTTGTAAGAATTTTTAAGTTTTTTATCATTGGTGCATCAAAAATATTTATAAGAATCCCATGATAGCCCTTTATCATGTTTATTTCACTTACCATAAGCCTAAATAAATCTTTTGGTTTGTATCTCTTATAGGGAATTTTTGAGTCATGATGTATAGTGATTTTTGGATGGGTTGAAAACTCTCCAAAATCTATCGAGTAATGCAGTTTAATTGTATGTTCTGTCTGCTTAAAAACAGTTATGATATAAACTTGTTTGAACTTTACATGTTCGTTGAGTATTTTATCTTTGTTTTTATACTGCTCATTAACATCTTCATTAAAAAGTTTAAAGCTCTCATCCAAACTTGTTTTTATATAGGTTGCAACTTCATTGATTTTGTATGCACATTCATCAATAGAAATACCATTTTGACTTGCGTATTTGGCAATGCTTTCTTTTATATTTTTAGTTTTAATTTTTTTTGGTTTTGTATGACTCATTTATTCTCTTTTTAGTGCATCAATAAATCACTATAGTCATATTTTGCAAAATCCAAATATAGTTTTCCATTTTGTTGAATCACTCTAATATCACTATTGTTAGCAGCTATAAATCTTTTTTTAATAATTTTTCTTTCAAAAGCTTTTAAATCAAGACTCTTTATGTAATCCCTTAATTCAACTAGCTTTGGTTTATCATCTTTTGTTTTTGAATCAATCTCAATTTTTTCATTTTGAGGATTATAAGTTTCCACTTCATGAATGGTTTGGGGCTGTTGTTCTAGCATCAGTTTTGTATTTATGAGTTCAAGTATGTTTTTAAGTTGCTCATCTTTTTTACTATAAACTTGTTCGATTTTATCTCTTTCATCCCTAAGCATCTGCTCTTTATCATCTATAAGCTTGTCTATTTTCTCCTCTAATTGAGCGATTTTTTCTTTTAATTGTTTGTTTTCCCTTTGGTAGAGAGCTAAAACAGTTGCTACAGTAGTTTTAGGCTTCACCAAAGTTTTCGTTTGTTTGGCGGCACCACTCTCTTTAGGTTGCTCTTGTTCTTTAAGTTTATCAGCACGACTTTTAATGACAATAATATATGTTACACCATCTTCAATTATATAGTTCAGTTTTTTTGCTTTAAGCTTTGAGTTAATCATCTCTTTTGACATTTTAAAATGTTTTGAGTACTCATCCACAGTTAATCTCATAAAATAGCCTTCAATTCTCTTATTGTGGTCATTTTAGCATAAAAATATTTATAAAAAAGTTATTTTAAATGAAGCTTGTAATATAATTTCATAATTAATTTATTAGGATTTGAGATGAGTAAAGGAATTTTAGATATTGTAAAGCCTGGTGTTCTTTTTGGGGATGATGTACAAAAAGTTTATGCGCATGCACGAAAAACTGGATTTGCAATTCCAGCGGTAAATGTTGTAGGAACTGACTCAGTGAATGCTATTTTAGAGGCTGCAGCAAAGGTTAAATCTCCTGTGATCATTCAGTTTAGCAATGGTGGTGCTTCTTACTATGCTGGAAAAGGTCTGAGTAATGAAAATGAAAAAGCTGCGATTGTTGGTGCTATATCTGGTGCGAAGCATATTCATATGATGGCAGAGGCATATGGTGTGGCTGTTATCCTTCATACTGATCATGCAGCTAAAAAGCTTCTTCCTTGGATAGATGCGCTTATGGATGCTGGTGAAAAGCACTTTGCCCATACTGGTCGTGCGCTTTACTCTTCTCATATGCTAGACCTCTCAGAAGAGCCTTTGGAAGAAAATATAAGCACTTGTAAAGCTTACTTAGAGCGTATGTGTAAGATTGGTATGAGTATAGAGATAGAGCTTGGTGTAACAGGCGGAGAGGAGGATGGTGTTGATAATACCAACATCGATAGCTCACTTTTATATACACAACCCGAAGAGGTTGCTTATGCATATGAGGAGCTAAGTAAAATCTCACCTGATTTTACAATCGCTGCTTCATTTGGAAATGTGCATGGTGTTTATAAACCTGGCAATGTAAAACTTACTCCAAAAATTTTAGATAATTCTCAAAAATATATTCAAGAAAAATTTAACACAGAAGCTAAGCCAGTTAATTTTGTTTTTCATGGTGGTTCAGGCTCATCTCTTGAAGAGATTCGTGAAGCGATTAGCTATGGTGTGATTAAGATGAACATTGACACAGATACTCAATGGGCAACATGGATTGGTGTTAAAGATTATTATGAAAAACATAAAGATTATCTTCAAGCTCAAATTGGAAATCCAGATGGTGATGAAAAACCAAATAAAAAATATTATGACCCTAGAAAATGGCTAAGAGCAGGGCAAGAAACTTTAGTGAAGAGAGTTGAAGTTGCTTTTAGCGATTTAAACGCACTTCATAGAAACTAAGATTTAAAGGCTTATAAATCTTTAAGTCTAAGTCTTTAAATCATGATATATATCTTTAATAGTTTTTGTTTTAGTATTTTCTAAATGGTAATAGTTTAGAAGTTGATTCAGTCTGTTTTGGTTAAATCTCCAAAAATGTTTTGCATCGAAGTTCTCATCATTTTTCACTTTTTCAAAGAGTTGTGTGCTCGTTAAGTTACCCTCATTCTCTTTTATTACCTTGAGTATAATCTTTAAAAGTTCCTCTTGAGATTCTTTTGTTGTGTCATCATCCACTAGTTGTTTATTTGGCAAAAAAGCATATATTTTCCAAATACTAATAATTAAAAAAATGACGAAAAATATCATCATTAAGGTTGAGGTGTCAAATTCCATTTATTTCCTTTGTAAGTATTTATTAAATTCAGCTTCTAGTATCTCATTGTTGATAGGTTTTGCTACAAAGCCATCCATACCAGCATCTAAAAACATTTTCTTGTCACTATCTAAGACGCAGGCTGTTAATGCTATGATTGGTGTAATGGTGACATTACTTTGTTTTTCATACTCTTTGATTTGCTTCATTGCCCCAATACCATTGAGTTCAGGCATATTCTCATCCATGAGAACCAAATCAAATCTCTCTTCTTTAAATTTTTTTACGGCTTCAACACCATTGTTTACTATTGTGTACTCTAAGCCGTAATCATCGAGCATCAAACCAATTAGCATCTGATTTGTTTTGTTGTCCTCAGCAACGAGAATAGAGCCTGAGTATTGCACCTCTTCCTCTTTATGATACTCCATCTCTATGCTAGGTGGCTCAATACTTTTTACCCATTGAATATTTGTGTCATCAATAGCTGTTACGATTGATTTTGGTATAAAAGGAGCATAGAGAGGTTGGATATGTTCAAAATAACCGAGTTTGACACTCGCAGAGCGTAGTAGCGCTATTGAGTGGGTGCTTAAATTTACTATATCTTCATTATAATCATCATCTGGAACAAAAAATAAAATATCAAAAGCATCTTCTTTGTGCTCGTTTATCTCCTCAATGTGAATGGCACCAAAATCTTGCAAATATTGTTTTATTAGAGATATATTGTCTGCGTACTCTAAAGAGTTGTTTAATAGTCCAAACCTTATGTTTGCTATTTTCTCTTTATCGATTAACTCAACGGTTTGAGCATCTATAACATCAATAGGAACTGTAAGTGTAAATGTAGATCCTTTACCCTCTTGGCTTTCTAATGTTATAGCTCCATCCATTAAAGAAGCTAATTTTGAAGAGATTGAAAGCCCTAAGCCTGTTCCACCATATTTTCTAGTAGTTGTTCCATCTGCTTGTTCAAAAGCTGAAAAAACTTTAGATAAATTTTCTTTTGAAATTCCTATTCCTGTATCTTCCACTGAGATTATTAGATTGTTTTTCTGGGAGTAAACTTTTAGTTTCACTTGACCATCTTCTGGTGTGAATTTGATAGCATTACTTAAAAGATTTGCGATAATCTGTTTTACTCTAACTGCATCAACACTTATGGTGTGAGGTAGCTTAGGGTCAATATATACATCATATAGAAGATGTTTTTCATACACCTTAGATGCAAAGAGCAAGGCAGTGTTACTAAACTCCTCTAGTGGATTTATGTCATAAGGAAAAATACTAAATTTGCCACTTTGAATTTTAGAAAAATCTAAAATATCATTGATTATCGTAAGGAGCGACATCCCGCTACTGTCAATTACATCTAAGTAGTGTAATGACTTTTTATCTTCTATACGCTTTTTCAAAATTGTTACAAAGCCTAAAATAGCGTTAAGCGGAGTTCTTATCTCATGAGACATATTTGCTAAAAAATCATCCTTTGCTACCTCTGCTTGGATCGCTTCATCTCTAGCAATTGTTAGTTCTTTTACTTGATTGTGAAGTTCTATTGTTTGGTGATATACCTTGTTTTCTAATGAGCTGTTTAACTCCTCTAGTGATTCTGTTTGTTGTTTTATCTTGGAAGTGATTAATGATATTAACTCATCTAAAACTTTTTTTAAATCTTTTAGATTTGGGTTGTTTGGCTCAAAATATAGCTTCTCTGTAAAATCACCATCTCTCATAAGCATAACAATGTGTGTAGCTTCATTGATAAAATTTTTATCTTGTTCAAGATTTTTTTCAATGAAGAGAATTGCAGCATTTATATCCTGAGCGATATCATAAATCTCATCATTTGAGTTGATTTGTATATAGTTGGGAGTTTCTTTTTTGAAATTTAAAAAATCAAAAAAGTTTTTTACCCCAATTTGAAGAGTTTTAACAGAGTTAGTGATACCTCTAGCTAAATAAGTGGCACCTAAAAGTAGCGAAAGAATTGTACTAAGGGTTAAGCTTATTTGTAAAAGGAGAGAGTCCCTTAAATCTTTTAAATCTTTTTGTGTTGCTATGTCAATATTTTTCATAATCTTTTTTTCTATCATATGCAAATCATCTATTTTTTGTGTACTCACATCAAATAATTTTTTTGCATCTACATCTTTCAGGTTTTTTTCTATAGATTTGTAAGCCTTTAATCGTTCAGTTTTGCTTAATGTATAGTCTGTGCTGTTGAATATTTTTTTAACAAACAAGTTTTTTTGTTTTTCATAATTTTCTATAGCTTTTCTTGATTTGTCAATGTATGAATGTTTGTATTTTTTATGGATATTTTTTAAAATATTTTTTGTTTTTGAATTTTGAAGAAGTTTATTAATCGCCTTGTAGTGCTCATCTTGGATGGTAATGAGAGTATTATATCTATACATATCTTCTCTTGAGATGTGTTGAGCATTGAGTAGATGTGCCATAAAGCCTCTTTCTTGTCCTGCAAACTCTTGTAGTAGAAGTAGTTTTTTGAGTATAAGTGTATCATTATATGTTTCATTGTTATTTGAGTGAGTTTCAAAACTTTGAGTTAATTCTAAAAGATCAACAGTAAAATCTGTATAATATTTAAAAGATTCTTTGCTACTAATTTCTCTTTTTAGTATTTGTTTTCTAGCGGTTTTTAAATATATTATATATCTATCTATATTGTATAAAAAGTTTTTGTTTGAGTTTGAGAGAATTGTTGTATCTATCTTTCCCATATTTTCTTTAAATATTTTAATAGCATTATCGGTATTTTTATTATATTTTTTCAGGGTGATTTTTAAGTGAGCATCTTCTGTGTTGTTTATATAATTAGAACTAAGACCTCTTTCTAATTGTAATTGATGTAAAAGATTGCTAGAATTTTTTATAATTTTTGAGTAGATTAAAAAAATTTTATGTTTTTGAAGTTCACTATACTTATCATTAAAATGATTTAGAGAAAAAATTAACAAAGCGATGGTTGGTAAGGCTATCAATAAAAGCAACTTATGCTTTATTTTTATCTTCATGAGGCTCAACCTTTTTATATAGTTACAAAGATATTACATTTTAATAGATTATAGCATAAGAATTTTGATAAAATTACGCATAGGAAAAGATATGAATGATAAAGTATTTACAAAACCGATAAAGAAACAGTTTGAATTTGATGAGGAAGTAGCTGCAGTATTTGATGATATGTTGCAAAGAAGTGTTCCTTTTTATGGTGAAGCTCAAAAAATTACAGAATTTTTTGTGTTAAAGGGGCTTGAAAATGGTGGTCTCATCTATGATCTTGGATGCTCAACAGCCTCTCTTCTTTTAAGCATTCACAGGAAACTCAAAACAAAAGCTACCTTAATAGGACTAGACAACTCTGAGGCTATGCTTGAGCAGGCTAGAAAAAAGAGTGAAGCATACGGTGCCAATATTGAAGTGAAAAATGCAGATATATTGGAGTATGATTATAAAAAAGCGGAGGTGTTTGTGAGCAACTACACCTTACAGTTTATCCGACCATTGGTTCGGGAGGAGCTTGTGAAAAAAATATCAAGTGCTTTAAATAAAGAGGGAATTTTTATCTTTAGCGAAAAGGTGATAAGTCACCATTCTAAGTTAAATAAAGACTTAATTGAATGCTATTATGACTTTAAGAAAACACAAGGGTATTCTGAATATGAGATAATGCAAAAAAGAGAAGCATTAGAGAATGTTTTAGTTCCATATAGTGAGGATGAGAATATTAAAATGGCACTTAATTGTGGTTTCTCTCACTGTGAAGTGGTGTTTCGTTGGGCAAACTTTGCAACTTTTATAGCTATTAAGTCCTGAGTCAAAATAACACCTCAGAGGCACTGATTGTTTCGTTTTTCACCAAACATTTCCTCTTGGTTTTTCATCATCAAAAGTAAAAACATCTTTGATAGCATCATATGTTACTATATCATCATCGCCACATTTTTTATGATAGTAGCCTTGAAGATCATAATACTCCTCACAGTCGCTATAGTACTTAGCTGAAATACCGTGCTTGTTTACACATCCGCTAAAAATAAACATTGCTAAAATAAGTAAAATTATTTTTATCATAATAAAATTATACCTTAAAACTCTCTTTTGTTTTACAATAGTGAGTTAAAAAACATTCATCGCATTGTGGATTTTTGGCTTTACATATATATCTGCCAAAAAGAACCATCCCTTGATGAAGCGCGTGAAGATTGTTTTTGAATTTTTTAACAAGGGTAGCCTCAGTCTTTAAGGCAGTTTTATCATCACTAAGACCTAGTCTGTGGGAAACTCTAAAAACATGAGTATCAACTGCCATGAGATTTGCACCAGTATATTCTATCATCACAACATTTGCTGTTTTTTGTCCAACGCCACCTAGAGTAATTAACTCTTTTTCGTTCATAGGAATTTCACCATCATAAACATCAACAACTCTTTGAGCCATTGATAGAAGATTTTTCGCTTTGTTATTAAAAAAAGAACATGTGTTAATAAGGGCCTTAATATCGTCTATATCAGCAGAGGCGAGTGCTTGAGGATCTGGATATTTCTCAAATAGCGCAGGGGTGAGTAGGTTCACTCTTTTATCTGTGCATTGAGCAGAGAGAGCAACAGCAACTACAAGCTCATAGGCGTTTTTATATTCCAGTTCAGTTACCGCATCACTATATTTTTGTATAAAAAGTTGATGAATCTCTTGGATCTCTTTTTTTGTAGCTTTTTTCATTATTTGTTAAGTACCTTTCCATAAATAACCCCAACTTCAGCGAAAAGCAAATAGCACTAGAGCTATTTGCTTTTCGCCCGAAGGGAAGTTTAAAAAGAGAGCTACTACTTCGTTGAAAACTCTTGAAACTACCAGTAGTTCCTACGAGCTTTCGCCTTGTATTAGCCCTCTTTTTAAGCTTCTGAGGTTGGAATTATTTATGGGGAGGTACTTAAGTCCTAGTTTAAAAACAATATTTTATCTTTTTCTATGATATAATCAAAACTGAATTTTTTATTAAGGTTAATGTTTATGAGCGTATCTTCATTCTTTGCAAAGAAAATAGATGAAATTGAAAAATTACATAGCAATGATATTTATACACAAAAGGTGTTGTTAAACACAATAAATACTAGTAGCTGTATGGTGATCTTTTATTCTCAAGAAAACGGCTGGACAGGGGCAAACAAACTTTTTTTAGATACATTTGCTCTCAAAAATATGACAGAATTTATCACTAAATATGAAAGTATAAGAGATTTATTTATAAACGAAAACGATGATTTTTTTCTGCAAGATGATATAAGTTGGCTTGATAATATAATAAAAAATAAAAAAGATACATATATTCTCTCTGCTTATAATGCAAGCAATGACATACTAACTTTAAGTGCAAAGTGTCATATGGTTACAGATGAAGAGATTTTTATGTGTTGGAATTGAAAGATATAACAAAACAAAAAGAGGCTGAATACAGAGCTATAGAAATTGAAAAATTAAAGGCAAGGTTTTTAGCAAATATTGGTCATGAATTTAGAACACCAATGAATGGTTTACTTGGCTTTATAGAACTTTTGGCACAAACAGATTTGGATAATAGACAAAGCAAATATTTGCAGATGATAAGCCGTTCGTCACTTAACCTGATGTCAAATATAGATACTATTTTAGACTATTCTCAAATGCAAAGTGGACAACTTACTTTAAATAAATCACCGTTTTTTTTCATAAATGAGATGGAGCAGTTAATTTATACAGTTTATTTGCAAGCGAGAGATAAAAAAATCAACCTGTTAACTTACATTGACCCACGCATACCACAAGAGTTGATAGGTGATGTGAGAAAAGTGAAACAAATAATGAATTCATTAATTCAAAATGCACTTAAGTTTACCGACAGAGGTGGTAGAATAATTATAGAGGTGAAGTTAGCTAAAAAGATACAAGATGATGAATGTGAGATACTCTTTAGTGTCAAAGATAATGGCTCAGGAATCTCTAATGAAAATATTGTATGTCCACGCGAGCCTTTTAGTGTGATGAATCATGCAGATGAGAGAGCAGGGGTTGGTCTTAGTCTCTCTTATGGATTGACTGATTTGCTTGGCTCGAATCTTGAGCTTCAAAGCGAAAGAGGGCATGGAACATATTTTAAATTTTTACTCAACTTTAAATTTGAGGAAGAAACGACGACGCTCAAGAGGATAAAAAAAAGAGTTAAAGTTTTGCTTCTTGATAAAAGTATGACAAATGAAGCAAACTTATTAGGCTTATATCTTCATTCATTTGGCATGGATGTGGTAAAAACAGATTTGATTGATAAATATATATATAATGGAATAGATGCATTATATATTGTAGGGAAGCAGTATGATAGCTCATGGGTTTTAGATATTGGTATATTTATAAAAAAAGCACCAATAATACTTTTGGTGGATGAAAACGAAAAATTACAAAGCAAGCTAGAGCATATAGTAGATGAGGTTATCCATAGACCACTCTTACCTCATCAGGTGCTAAAACATTTTCAAAAAATGTTTGATTCTAAAAGTGATGATATTGTTAGCGCAAAGAAAAATAATAATATTTTAAATGTTTTAATAGTCGAAGATAATTTAATTAATCAAAAATTACTTCAAATACTACTTCAAAAGTATAACTTTTTAGTCTCAACAGCTATGGATGGTAATGAGGCAGTTGAAAAGTGTGAAAAAAATAGTTACGATATAGTCTTTATGGATATTGATATGCCAAATAAAAATGGGATAGTCGCAACAAAAGAGATTAAAGAGATGATGGGAGTAAATAAAGAAACTCCATTTATTGCACTCACAGCTATGGCAATGGATGGTGATAAAGAGATGTTGATTAGAGAAGGCTTAGATGATTATATATCTAAGCCAATTACTCTTGATAAATTGGAAAGTATGTTGAGTAAATACTTAAATGTAGCATATTTATAGTGGCTGATAACTATCCATTTAATAATTGTTAATATAAGTTTACTACACTAATTAAATTAAAAATATTTAAGGAATAACTCTATGACAAAAATGACAAAACTTTTAGCAGCGTTTTTATGTGCTTGTTCTCTTGCAAGCGCAAATACATTAGTAACAGTAAATGGTGTACCAATTACGCAAAATGATGTTGATACTGAACTTATGAATGCAACTCAGGGTAGGTTCGACCAAGTTCCAGTAGAAAAACAAGCAGAGTTTAGAAGACAAGTGTTAGAACAATTAATAGCAAAAGAGTTGGTTTTTTCAGATGCAAAGAAAATAGGTGTGCTAGAATCAAAAGAGTTTAAAGATGAATATGCAAAGGTTCAAGAGAGGATTAAAAAAGAGTTGGCTATTCAAGTTTGGCAAAAACAAGAGCTTGATAAGATTAAAGTATCAGATAAAGAGCTAAAAAGCTATTATGATGCCAATAAAGAAGAGTTTAATGAAAAAGAAAGTGTTCATGCTCGTCATATTTTGGTAAAAGAGGAATCTGATGCTAAATCAATCATTTCTGAACTGAAATCTTTAAAAGGTACTAAACTAAAAGATAAGTTTATAGAACTAGCGAAATCAAAATCGACAGGACCTAGTGGACCAAAAGGTGGAGATTTAGGTTTCTTTGCACAAGGACAAATGGTACCAGAGTTTAATGATAAAGTGTTTAGTATGAAAGTTGGAACTATTACTGATGTGCCAGTTAAAACGCAGTTTGGTTATCATGTTATCTATTTAGAAGAGAAAAAAGAGAAAGCTACAAGAAGTTTTACAGAAGTGAAATCTTTCATAGAGCAAAGACTTAAAATGGAAAAATTCAAAGCTTATATACAAACAAAAATGAAAGAGTTAGAAAAACAAGCAACCATAAAGTAGTTTATGTTCATGGATATAAAAAATTCCTCTATCTCTACTATAAAGATAGAGGATAGAACTTTTTATATTAAAAGGGATGATTTAGTTGATCCTTTTTTAGCTGGAAATAAATATAGAAAACTTTACTCACTTTTGCAAATCCCTCCAAACAAATACAATAAAATTATCTCTTATGGCGGAACTCAGTCAAATGCAATGCTAGCTATTGCTGCATTATGCAATAAAAAAGGCTGGGAGTTTATCTACTATACGAAACCACTTGCTAAAATCTTAAAAGAGCAGAGATATGGAAATTATTCTTGCGCCTTGTCTCTAGGGATGAAACATATAGAGCTAGGGCATAACCATTATAGAGAGTATATTGCATCGTTAAGATTAGGTCTGGATAGTAAAACATTTATGATTGATCAAGGTGGAGCGGATGTCAGTGCAAAAGAGGGTTTAAATGTATTAGCGCAAGAGATTAGATCAGCTGACATAGATACTAAATCTTTAGCTACTCCATCGGGAACAGGAACAACAGCGCTTTATCTAGCACAAGCCTTACCAGAATATAAAATATATACAGTTCCATGTGTTGGGGATGCTATATACTTAAAAAAACAGATGCAGGCACTTTATGAAATCCCAGAGAACTTAATTGTTTTAAACCCTAACAAAAAATACCACTTTGCAAAACCTTACCCTGAATTTTTAACAATTTATAAAAAACTTTTGGATGCAGGAATTGAATTTGATTTACTGTATGCACCAAGCATGTGGCTTTCTCTTTTAGAACACACAAAAGAAGACTTACTCTACATCCATAGTGGTGGTGTCACAGGAAATGAAAGTATGCTCCAGAGATATAAATCTAAAAATATTTTGCCACTTTAACCTCTATTAAAAGAAATTAGTATATAATCCCACTCATCAAAGTCTTAAGTAGGGAAATCTAGGCATTTATGTTTAGGTTGGCAAGCTAATTTTTTAGTTTGTTTACGCTATCCGAACTGATTTTGTAATAATATTTTTGGAGAAAACATGAAAAAAATTCTTATTTTAATGGTAGCTTTAACTGCTACTGTATTCGCTGCTGAAGCTGAAGTTGCTAATCAAGCACTAAAAGCATATTCAATGATTGCTGCTGGTCTTGGTCTTGGTCTTGCTGCACTTGGTGGAGCTATCGGTATGGGTCATACTGCTGCTGCAACAATCGCTGGTACTGCAAGAAACCCAGGTTTAGGCGCTAAACTTATGACTACAATGTTTATTGCTCTTGCAATGATTGAAGCACAAGTTATCTATGCGCTTGTAATTGCACTTATCGCTTTATATGCGAACCCTTATTTAGGTTAATTTTTAGCTTAAATATTTTTTAAAGCTTTAGCTCTTTTGGAGTTAAAGCTTTTTATTTACAATAATGCGTCTGTGGTGGAACGGTAGACACGCTACCTTGAGGGGGTAGTGCCTTACGGGTGTGGGAGTTCAAATCTCCCCAGACGCACCATCTTGCAACTCTTAAGAAATCCAATTTAATTAAAAAGCAAAACATACTTCTCTATATCTATTTTACAATTCAGATGTAAAGTGAAATATCTCTAACTCAGGACTTAATGTTTTAGTAGCATCAAAGAAACAAATCAGATGAAAATTATCTTTAGTAATTGAATCGATGTTGTTTTAGAATTTAATTGGAAATGAATTTTGATTTTAAAAGGAGCTATAAGTCCCTGTATTGTGTGGCTCCGGATACTGGATTCGAACCAGTGACCAAGTGATTAACAGTCACCTACTCTACCGCTGAGCTAATCCGGATTATTTATTGAGCCGAGATTATACTTTATGATATGTAAAAAGTCAAGGCTTT